>BNJU01004296.1_pt1 | contig 89978 bp, 93 predicted proteins | sample 8539281 | NCBI WGS metagenome assembly BNJU01 (sample SAMD00202456, study PRJDB9452) | human saliva metagenome | isolation source: human saliva | place: Japan
ACATCTTCTACGGCCCCGGCATGGCACGCAGCTGCGCCGCCACACCAGCCCCGACGGCGGCGTCGTCTACGTCTACCAGGTCGCCGACCTGACTGGCCTACGGCGTGGTCGAGTTCGACGAGACCTTCAAGGCGATCTCCATCGAGGAGAAGCCGGCCCAGCCCCTGCTCCAACCACGCCGTTCCCGGCCTGTACTTCTATGACAACGACGTCGTCGAGATCGCACGGAACCTCGCCCTCCGCCCGCGGCGAGTACGAGATCACCGACGTCAACCGCACCTACCTGGAGGCCGGCAGGCTCACCGTGGAGGTCCCTGCCCCGCGGCACCGCCTGGCTCGACACCGGCACCTTCGACTCACTCGCCGACGCCACCAGCTTCATCCGTACCGTCCAGCACCGTCAGGGCCTCAATATCGGCGCCCCCGAGGAGGTCGCCTGGCGCATGGGCTTCATCGACGACGAGGGCCTGCGCCAGCGCGCCGAGCCCCTGGTGAAGTCCGGGCACGGCGCTCACCTCCTGGGCCTGCTGGAGAACCAGCAGTCCTGAGGTACCTGCCGAGCGTCCGGCGCGTCCTCTCCTCCTCATGCGCTCAGGGTGGTGGCGCCATGCGCCACCCACCCACAGTGCTGACGACGGCTGACGACGCTACGACTCCTGCGACTCTGGCTCCTCTTGCCCCTGAGGCGCAAGCGTCAGCATCGCCATGGCGACTCCCAGAGCCGCGGTGGCGACGCATGTCGTGAGGAACCAGACCATCATGGGCGAGACCGGCACGCTCCACCACCACTCGATGTGCTTGTTGAGATTGAGCTCCCACCGATCGTGGATTCCCTGAACGAATCGCAGCAGCAGCGTATGGAGAGTGATTGCCTCGACACAGCGAAGCGCAGATCAGTGACCCAGACGGCCTGCGGAACCGTGAACCACGCGTCTTCATCCTGGTCAACGGCCAGCATGAGGAAGAAGGTGGGTGCCAGCAGCGGGAAGATGTACCGCGCCTGGTAGAGCTCGATGTACTCCATGGCCCCGTTCGCGTAGAACACGGCTGGAAGGAGGACCATCGCCCCCACGAGGACCGCCATGGAGGTCCACTTTCCGCCACCCGCCACGGCGCGTAGGGCGATGGCCACGAAAGCGCCCGGCCGTCATAATGGTGAGCACATAGGGCGCTGATTCCAGAGGAACGTCGTACCACCCTGGGTCCATGTGTGTCCCCAGAATCCACCAAGATACTTCGGGCGCTGTCTCCAGCCCAATGAGGAGCCTCGAAGAATGACTGCTTGTTGGCGGAATTGCGGATCGGACGCCTCGAAAAGACGCAAGAAGTAAGCGACCTTTCGACACCTGGGACGAGGCCATGAAAGTGCTGACCCCAAGGAGGGCCACCCAGCCCAGGGCCGCCAGCTCCCATCCCATCCTCCACGTTTCCATGGCACCACGAAGAGCAGGGCGAGGCCGACGACGAGGAGGAAGAAGGCGGAGTCGTATCGGGACGTCAGACATATCACGGCACCGATCACTGCGCAGATCACCAGGGCGATACGCCGACGCCCCTTCTGCTGCGCGGCCATATGTCGCCGCGAGTAGGCCATCAACCTGACACGGCCCACGAGGTGGGATTGTTGAAGCAATGAAGTAGATACCCATCGGCACCCAGGAGGCGGCGATCGCAGCCACGAATGGTCGCCCTCGCGCGCTGTGGCGCAGCGAGCCGACCACCCCAGTAGCGCCACAGCGATGAGCACGTTGACGGCGCGCATCACCAGGACCGAGGTCTGTACTGTCCTCGCCGACGAAGAGGTGGTGAAAGTGGTAGTAGCCGACCGGGTACGCCCCGCTATGATCAAAGCGTTTGGTCCAGGCCATCTCCGAGTCGCGATAACCGAGAGCACATCCCGCCGATCTGTCCGGCTGGAAGTCGTAGCACTTCATGGAGTCGTCCGACACCGCCACCGGGACCCGAGCCACCGGATCGACCGTTGACAACGCTGGTCTGACAGTACTCCCCACCGGGCGAGGGACACCAGATGCTCCCCAGGTGGAAGTCCCTCATCGGGGACGACTCCACTGGTGAGGACACCGCCCACCCTGAGTCCGGTCAGCAGCATGAGAACCAGGAGGAGCCCACCAAGCAGTGCCGGACGTTGCGACGTTACCGCCCCGGCCCGTGAGCGGTCCAGGGTCGGCAGTCGTAAGTACTTGATGAGCTCACGTCGCATACCGATCTCCGGCAGAAAAACAGGGATGGGGGAATGCAATCCAGCGAGGGACAACCCACAGGAGGCCCTGAAGATAGACGTCCAGGCGCTCCGTGGAGTCAGCCGGGTGAAGCCTCAGGCCTTGATCCTCGCCAGGTCCAGGGCCGAGCTCAGTGGCTGCGGCGCAATCCCTCCTGACCGGCGTAGTACCTCAGTGGTGACGGGAGGACCCTCATCGGGGCTGTGGCCTGCACTCGTAGACCCGCTGAGCGATATCGGCCCAGGAGAGATCGGGCCGTCACCGAGAGGTTGTAGGTGCCGAACTCGGCGCCCGAGGTAATGAGGTGGATGATGCCGGCTGCCAGATCGGAGGCGAAGGTGAGACGCCCGGTCTGGTCGGCCACAACCCTGTGGGCTGATACCGCGCTCGGCCAGGGAGAGCATCGTCTTGACGAAGTTCTGCCATCGCCGACCACCCAGGAGGTGCGCACCAGGTAGTGCCGAGGGCAGACGCTGACGGCGGCATCCCCTGCCGCCTTGACTGACCGTAGACGCCCAGCGGTGAGGGGTCTCTCCTCGGTGTGGACAGCCGTCACGCCGTCGAAGGTGTACTCGGTGGACAGGTGCACCAGGGTCAGGCTGTGCTGGACGGCCGCCCGGCCAGGTTGACCGGGCCGACCGTGTTGGCCCGCCAGGACAGACGGCGCCCTCAGGGGTCTCCGCCCCGTCCACGTTGGTCCAGGCCGCGGCATTGATGATGATGTCGTAGCCAGTCCAGTCCCAGGAGGACATGGCGGCCGCATCCGAAATGTCCACCTCAGGCAGGTCGACGCCGATGGGATCGAACCTGCCTGCGGCAGCAGGGCCATGAGAGCACGCCCCAGCTGACCGTTGGCGCCGGTGACGAGAACACGTCCGCGCGTCTCCCCTTCGTCGCGCCCGGCACGAGGGAGGGAGGTTCCCTCGGTCTGCAGGGGTATGGTCTCTTCACTGGCCGTCCCTTCCTTCCCCGCAGAACGTCGTCCCTGCTGACGTCTCACCATGAGCCATCAGCCTGTCGATGAACACCACACGAGTGCGGTGCCATCGCTGGCCGATATCACCGAGGACAGACGGCGTACCGTGATCTGCTCAGGAATGGGCACCAGCGCGCCATGGCGGCGTGGTAGGCCTCGACGTGCGCCTGAGCCGAGGCCCTCCAGTGAACTCCCGGCGGCCCTGCTCCAGGGCGGCGGCCCCAGCCCCGGCGCCGCTCGGGCTGGGCGTCCAGGACCACGAGGCCCCGGGCGATGGCCTGCGCATCCGATCCGCAGTAGGCGACGGCGTCGCCCCCGACCTCCGGCAGGCTCAGCTCGCGGGTGGTGAGCACGGCGGCCCCGCAGGCCATGGCCTCCAGGACCGGCAGGCCGAAGCCCTCGCCGATGGAGGGATAGGCCAGGATCTCGCAGCCGGACAGGAATCCGGGCAGGTCCTCCAGGGGCAGGTAGCCGGGCCGCAGGACGCTCAGGTGCCGGGGCACCTGCGCCAGGGCGGGCTCAATGTCCTCGTCCCAGCCGGGTCCGCCGGCCAGACGAGGGCCGGGCGTCCTCGCAGTCGCGGAAGACGCTGGCCCAGGCGCGCACCAGGTTGGGGACGTTCTTGCGAGGCTCCAGGGTCCCCAGGAAACTGATGTAGCGCCGGCCCTCCAGTCCGAGGGAGGCGGCTACGCGGGCCTGCTCGGCGTCGTCGACCGGGTGGAACACGGAGGTGTCCACTCCGTGGTAGGCGACGTGGAAGCGCTCGGGGTCGCCACCGACGTACTTGATGGTCTCGTCGCGAGTGGCCTGTGAGGGGACGACCAGTGCGTCGGCCCGCCGCACGGCTCGGCGGATGGCGTTGGTGAAGAACTTCTGCTTGAGGGGCGAGTGCGCCTGCGGGTGGGAGAAGAACGTGGCGTCGTGGAGGGTGACGACCACGGGCACCTGGTGCAGGGCCGGGAAGGTGTAGGGGCGAGTGCAGGACATCGGGACGGAGCCGGTGAATGAGTGCCGGCAGCCCCTGTCTGCTCCCAGGCCATCCGGGCGCTGCGCGACTCCATGGACTGCGAGACCGGGAAGAGGTGAGCCCGGGGCACCTTGGCGGAGAAGTGCGCCACGTCCCGCTGCTGGACGGCCATGGCCAGGTTGACGCCGCAGGCGATGAGCTCGGGGACCAGGTCGTCGACATAGCGCCCCACGCCTCGAGATCAGCCGGGATCGCTGTCGCATCAAGAAGAACCTTCATGGCGGTAGGCTACTGCGCAGCGCGCGCTCACCCCGTACCTGAGCCCATGAGCGCAGTTCCTTCCCGCCCGGCGCACTCCCCGGCCCCTCCCCCGTCGCCCGCACCACGTCCTCCCCACCGGCGGCTCACGTCCACCGGCCCGCCCCCGCGGCCCCTGCGTGGGCATGGTGGTGGAGCAGCTGTGGCAGCCTGTCCCCGGAGGCTCGGGCACCCTACATCGTCGAGCCTCGCCCAGGCCCCTGCGCGCTCGGCGCGTACCCGTGGCCGGATCGCCGCCCACCACCAGGGGAGCCGCCTCGCCGCACCAGGTCGGACTACCGCCGATGCCCGTGCGCTCCTCCCACTTGCCTCGCACGGCACCGTACGAGTCCTGGAACCGCCTGGGACCGCTGCGGGCCGAGTCCATCCTGCCCGGCGCTCAGCTCATCCACGCCACGACCTGGGCACTGCCCCCACCTCGCTGCCGCTGGTCGTCACCGTGCACGACCTGGCCTTCATGCGCTCACCCGAGTACTTCACCGCGCGTGGCAACGCCTACTTCAGCCGGTCCCCTGGAGCGCGTCATCACCGAGGCCAGCGCCATCATCGTCCCCTCCCAGGCCACCGCCGACGACTGCATCGCAGCGGGCATCGACGCCGCCCGTCTCTACGTCATCCCGCACGGAGTGCGCACCCGTGCCGTCACCGAGGAGCAGGTCCGGGACTTCCGGGCCACCCGGGGCCTGACGCGCGACTACATCCTGTGGACGGGCACGCGTGAGCCCCTGCAAGAACCTACTGGGACTGCTGCGCGCCTTTGCCCTCCCTCATCGAGGAGCACGACGACGCCGGTGGCCTCGACCTGGTCCTCGTCGGCCCGGCCGGCTGGGGAGACGACGCCGCCGAGCGCGAGCTGCTGGCCCGGCTGGGCGATCGGGTCCACGTCACCGGTCGGCTTGACGACGACGAGCTGGCGGCTGCCTATCGCGGCGCCCGCGCCTTCTGCTTCCCGTCCATCTGGGAGGGCTTCGGCCTGCCGGTCCTGGAGGCCATGGCCTACGGGACCCCGGTGGTCACCAGCGCCGGGACCCTGCATGGCCGAGGTGGGTGGACAGGCCGCCTGCTGGCCGACCCCACCTCGCCGCGTGAGATCGCCGGTCAGCCCGCCCAGGCCATCGGAGCGGAGCACGACGAGCTGGCTGAGGCCGGCCGCGAGCGCGCCCGGACCTTCACCTGGGAGGCCTGCGCCGCCGCGCACACGGAGGTCTATCACGCCCCTCATCGGGGGTGCGGTGACCCAGCCCGTCAGGCGTCCCTCAGCCCGCGTCGTCATCGTCAACTGGCGCCAGGCCGAACTCACGATCCGGGCGGCCAGCCCATCCGTGAGCAGCTGGGAGACCGGGACGGGCTCGTCATCGTGGACAACGCCTCCGGTGACGGCTCAGCCGAGCGTCTGCGCCGGAGGGACTCACCGTGGTCGAGTCGAGCGAGAACCGGGGCTTCGGTGCCGGCGTCAACCTCGGGGCCCTTGGCATGGAGGAGGAGGTCCCTCGTCCTGCTCAACAATGACGCGGTGGCCGAGCCCGGCTTCCTCGAGGCGCTCCTGGCCGCCCTGAGCGACCCGCCGTCCGCAGTGGCTCCGGCTGCGGCGACGGCACGGATCCCGCTGGCCGGCCGCTGGACGCCGGCGGCCCCGGGGCAGCCGGACGCACTCGTCTCCCCCGCACCGGGCGGTGGACCCGACTCGATGACCAGGCTGCTGCCCGCGGCGAGGGGAGGTCCCGGTCAACCCACGGGCAACCTGGTGGATGCCTCTGGCAACGGCTACGACCGACTGGCTGGTGCCCGCTGGGCAGGAGCACTCCCCAGTGAGGTCTTCGGCCTGTGCGGGCGCCTGCGCGATCCGACGTGAGGCGTGGCAGGCCCTGGGGGCTTTCGCGAGGACCCTGTTCATGTACCACGAGGACACGGATCTGTCCTGGCGCCTACGTGAGCGCGGCTGGCGAGTCCTCTACGTGCGCGAGGCCGTGGCGCGCCACGATCACGCCTCCTCCTCGGCACGGACTCACCAATGTTCATCCGGGTCAACGCCCGCAACCGGATTCTGACGGCAGCCGCTCACAGTCCGGCCCCCGGTGGTGATGCAGGCGCTGGCCCGTACGCTGGTGGCACTCGTGCGAGGACTGCAGCGCGGCCCGGTGATGACCGGGCTGGCCCAGGCGGTCCTCGGCCTGCCGCGCGAGCTGCGTCGACGGGCGAGGGATCGTCGAGTAGCCAGTGATGGCGGCACACGACTACGCCGTTCGTACTCCCTAACCGTTACAGTTACCGAACCGACGTTGTCAGACGCCCACGTCACCGGGCAGTACTGTCAGGCACGCTGCACGCGCATCGGATCAAGGAGGACCCCTGCAATGGCTGGACCCGCCACATAATCCCCACGGGTCACCGTGGTGACCCGGACCCGCAACCGTCCCCTGATGCTCAGGCGAGCGGTCCAGTCGGTCGGGGCGCAGTCCTTCCAGGACCTCGAGCTCGTCATCGTCAATGACGCCGGAAGCACCGAGCCCGTGGAGAGTGCTTTCTGAGAGTGCCCCCAGTGGCCTCGAGGGCGCACCCGGGTGGTCACCAATGAGACCTCTCACGGACGCGAGGCCGCCCTGAGGATGGTCTGGCTGCCTCTCCCTGCGAGTTCTTCGCGATCCATGACGACGACGACCCTGGGAGCCCGGCTTCCCTGGCCGCCTGCGTGGCCCACCCGATGAGCACCCTGAGCACGGCGCGCGGCGCGCGCTGCGACCTGATCGATGAGATAGTCACGGAGGAGGGACTGACTGAGCGCTGCCGGGGGCCTTTGGCCCAGGACAAGGAGAGCTGGACCCTCATCGACACGATGGTGGCCAACTACGTCCCACCGATCTCACAGCTCATCCGCCGTGAGGTGGCCGACCGCATCGGCCACTGGGACGGGACCCTGCTGACCCAGGCCGACTGGGACTTCAACCTGCGTCTGCTGGCGACCTCCCCGGTGGGCTTCATCGACGGGGAGCCGCTGGCGCACTGGCACCACCGCGACTCCACCGACGGAACGATGGGTAACTCCGTCGTCGTCGACGCCGTCCACCACCGCACCGACAACCTCGCCATCCGGGACCGCTACGCCCGCCTGTCCCTGGAGGGCACCGAGGCCGCGGCCGCCGCTCCACGGAGTGTACCGGTGGACTCCGAGAACCTGGGTCTCCTGTTGGTCTCCGCGGAGTACTACCACCGTCTCCAGGAGAGACTGGAGAAGCAGGACAAGGAGATCGAGCATCTCAAGGGGACCATGCACGAGCTGGGCTCGGGCATCGACCAACTGCGCAATGAGGTGCGCGACGAGCTCCGTAGCACGACGCAGCAGGTCCTGAATCAGACCCTACGACATCAGTGCGAAGATCGATCGCGTTGAGGCCACGGTCAAGCCCTTCTTCCGCACCGTGGCTCAGCACATCAAGAGGATTCGGCGAGGCTGAGCAGCGGCCCCTGCCCGCCCCGCCGAGCCCTCAGCTGTTCTTGGTGTGCTTGACCATGGGGCGCGGCGGGTGATCCGCTCGTAGGGGCCCCCAGGGCCACCCAGGCCCCCGGATTCCCATGCGCGGTCCGGGGACGATGTCGAAGGAGGTGGCTTTCTGGTAGGCGTCGATGACGCTGGAGAGCTGCCAGGGCTGGATGGAGCCGGAGATGAGGTAGGCCCCCGGCCGCAGCATCATGGCGGGATGGAGACGTCCACGGCCCCTCGCCCGGCCTCGATCCTCTCGGGCTGGAAGCCGTCGTCGAGGCCGTGAAGTCCCCAGGCGAAGATGCCTCCCGGGTGTCGATGGAGCAGCCGAAGACGGGCTTTCAATCGTCTCCTCACAGCGGTAGTGAAGGCGAATAGTGGCCTCGTCCCCGGTACGCAGGGAGTTCACCGGCCGCCCGTGCGGTCCAGCAGCTCGATGCGGCTGATCTGGGCCTCACCGCTGCCGAAGCGGGTGCCGATGCCGTCCTTGACCTTCTTGGCGCCGTGGGTGATATCGGAGTACTTGTCGATGACCCGGGGCCGGCCCGACCTCCTTGAGCCGGCCGTGGTCGAGCCAGGCGACCCTCATCGCAGAAGGTGCGCATCTGCGCCAGGCCGTGAGAGACGACGACGACGGTGCGACCGTCCTCGCGGAACTCGGCGAACTTGTCCATGCACCGTTCCTGGAACTCCATGTCACCGACGGCCAGGACCTCGTCAACCAGGAGGATCTCCGGCTCGACGTGAATGGACACCGAGAAGCCCAGGCGCACGTACATGCCCGAGGAGTAGTTCTTCACCGGTTGGTCGATGAACTCACCCACTCCGGAGAAGTCCACGATGTCATCGAACTTGGCTTCGATCTCACGACGGCTCATCCCCAGGATGGCACCGTTGAGGAAGATGTTCTCCCGCCCGGAGAGCTCGGGGTGGAAGCCCGAGCCGACCTCCAGCATGGCGGCCATGCGCCCCCGGGCGGTGATGGAGCCCGAGTCGGGAGCCAGAATCTTGGCGATGCACTTGAGCAAGGTGGACTTACCCGATCCGTTGTGCCCCATGAGCCCGAAGGTCTTGCCCTCGGGGATGTCGAAGGTGATGTCCTTGAGTGCCCAGAAGTCCTCGTAGACGCCACGGCTGCGCTGCAGAATGGCGCCTTTGAGGGACTGGTTGCGGTGGTGGTAGATCCGGAAGCGCTTTGGAGACGTCCTCAATGCGCACGGCCGGGGATGCTACCGAGGTGCTCTGCGCCGACGACGTTGATGATGCGGACGATCCGGTGGTTGCAGTCATCTGATCAGAGCTCCTCAACGATGCTCGCCGAGTGCCGGCGGAAGAAGACCAGGCCCAGCGAGAGCATGACGACCGCCCACCCCAGGCAGGCCAGGAAGACGGGTAGCGACGGCAGGGCGAAGTCGTACAGGCAGGATCGGAAGGCTCGAGGTAGATCTCGGCCGGGCTGAGCCGAGCGATCGTCGTGATGGGGATCGGTGCGCCGTTGATCTGCCAGCCGGCGTCGAACAGGCGGTTCTGGACGCCGTCGAGCATGCTCAGAGGGAAGACGACACCGGAGGCGTACATCCAGATCTGGTTGAAGATCTGCCACAGGTGACCCAGGTCCCGGAAGTAGACGGTGGCGATGGACAGGATGAGCCCCAGCCCAACGGCGAACATGCCCGCCAACAAAGTGACGACGAGCAGCGCCGGAATCATAAGGAGGACCCCTGGGACCGCCCATCAACATGGCGATGATGATCAGCACGAGCAGCTCGAAGGCGAAGTCCACGGCCAGGGACAGCACCGCGGAGTAGATGAGGACCTGGCGGGGAAGTAGACCTTGGTGAGGAGCCCTGAGTTGGACACCAGGGCGTTCATGGAGGCCATGATGCCGCTGGAGAAGAAGGTCCAGCTGAGCACCCCTGATGCCGATCCACAGCGCGAAGGAGTCGATGCCGGAGTTACGCCCGGCGGCACCCCGTTACGAAAACACGACGCCGAAGATGAGGGCGAAGATGGCGATGGTGGCTAGGGGGTTGATGAAGGACCACAGGCGTCCCCAGGGTGGTTCCCTTGAACCCGAGGAGACCGAGCGCTGAGTCAGCCGCAGGGGTGAGGTCCAGCGTCTGGCGGGCGTCCTCCGAGCGGAGCAGGCGAGAGCGTCATAGGCTCACACCTCCGTCGCAGTTCTGGTGGGCGTGGGGCAACCGCCCCTCCTGGGCATCGATCCAGTCGCACAGCCGGTTGATGCCCCTCGGTGACACCGACCCGCTCCCAGTCCAGCGCCTGGCGGGCACGCGCGGTGTCCGCCCAGGCTGCGCGCACATCTCCGTCGCGGAACTGTCCGGTGACGTGCGGGGCCGGGCGCTCCATAGTGCTCGGCGATGGCCTGAGCGACCTGCATGATGGTGGTCCGCCCCCAGGCCGATGTCGTAGGGCAGGGCGGCGGCCGGCGAGTGCAGGACGCCGGCCACGATGGCGGAGGCGACGTCGTCAATGAAGACGAAGTCCCGCACGATCTGGCCGTCCTCGTAGACCGGGATGGACTGTCCCTGCTTGGCCAGGCGGGCGAAGAGGGAGACGATGCCGGTGTAGGGGTTGATGAGGGACTGGCCGGGGCCATAGACGTTCTGAAGCCGATAGAGCACCGGGGTGACGCCGAAGGAGCCGCACCAGGAGGTCACGAGGTTCTCTTGGCAGAACTTGGTGGCGGCGTAGACATTGGCCGGGGATGCCTTGACCTCGGTTGAGGACTGCACCGAGGGGGTCAGGCCGGCGAAGTCCCACTGGCCGGCCTCGAGCATCGCGTGGGTGCGCTGCCCGGGGTAGGAGGGGCGCCCTTCGGCATCGATCCATTTCCCTTCACCGTAGACGGCCCGGGAAGAGGCCAGGACGATCTTGTCGGGACGGACTCGTGGCGCACGAGGGCGTCGAGCATCTGGGTGGTGCCGACGACGTTGACATTCGCGTGCCGGGAGGCCTCGGTGAGGGACTGACCGGTCCCGGTCTCCGCGGCCAGGTGGACGATGACGTCCGGTGCGACCTCGGCCAGGAGCGCGTCCCAGTCCTCGGCGAGCGACACGTCCAGGCGGCGCAGCTCCACACGCTCGTCGAGCTCGGCAGGGCGAGCCTGGGAGGGGTGGATCTGCGGGTGCATGTTGTCCAGGGCCACGACGCGGTCGAAGGCGTCGGCCAGGTCACGCGAGATCGCGCAGCCGATGAATCCGGCACCACCTGTGACAAGGCAGGTACGGGTCACGAGGGTCTCCCTTGCGTAGTCGATTCGGGCCGACGGGACACGCGCAGGGCGCTCCTCGACCGCATCACTATTCTCGGCGCTGGCAGAGCCGATCGTGCCGGCAGATGCCGTTGCCTTCGACACGCCGACTGGCTGCACGCCACCTCAGCGCTCAGCCTCGGACACCTCGGGGCGCCAGCTCATGCCCTTGAAGGCGGTGGTGACGAAGTCGACGACGATGCCGGAGACCTTCTCCAGCCCCACTGACAGGGCGAAGATGAGGACGAACTCGGCTGCCAGCAGCATGTAGCGCTGAAGGGGGTAGAAGCCGTAGACGTCAACCTTCTGCAGGACCAGCAGGATCACCACGTGGTGGACGAGGAAGATCGGGTAGGAGTACCGGGCGATGAGGCTGACGAGGGCGCGAACCGGCTGGATCGCCACATAGCGACCGACGACCACGAGGATGAGGAAGGCCGAGATGCCCACGATGGTGGTGCCCACGTCCTCGGGAATCTCCTCGGGGAGCATCGCACAGACAGCCAGGACCGCAGCTGCCGGGATGACGGTGGCCCCGTGGACCCGGCGGACATAGCGGACGAAATAGCTGCCGAAGGCCAGCTCGGGGAGCCTGGTAGTGAGAATCATGGCCGAGCGGTAGCCCCCGAAGTAGTGCTGCATGATGAACACCGTGGCGGCATAGGCCGCCAGCAGCACGACGCCGGTGACGACCGGGAAGCGGTCGATGGCCCACAGCAGCGCCGGGAAGACGAGGTAGTACAGGAGGATGAAGCCGAGGAACCACTCCCCCAGCAGATACATCGTGGGCCAGCTGAAGGCTGCGGCGAGGCCGTCGACCCCAGAAGCGTGAAGATGAAGGACTTCGCCGGAGCGGCGTTGGGAGGCCGCCCGTTGAAGATGAGGAAGTAGAGAGTCCCCAGCACCCAGGCGGTCCAGAACATCGGGTAGATGTTGACGAACCGCTTCCAGTAGAAGCGTTTGAGGTTGATGGGCCGCCGGTAGGTCAGGGTCAGGGCGGCACCAGAGATGATGAGGAACAGGGAGACGCCCAGGGCGCCCACATAGACACCGAAGGGCTGGAAGGTTAGGACGTAGCCGCCTCCGTGCTCGCGCAGGTGATAGTTGAAGTGGGTGAGGACGATGAGTACAGCGGCCAGCGCCCGGATGAGGTCCAGGTAGAAAACCCTGGGTCTCCTGGCCGTCCGCCGGCTCGATATCGCCGTATCCGCCACTGTCACCTCCCTGATCCTCCGGGCCCGCCGGTACGCCCTCACAAGCGGCCTGTGCAGGGGGGCCGGGACCCAGCGCGCGACCTGCTTCTTGATCCGTTTGCGTTCAGCGCCCCGCTTGCGGAGGTTGTTCACCATGTCATCCTCGTAGCCGAGAATGCCGTTCTCAGCGACGGCATGAGTGAAGTCCTGAACATAGTGCGACAGGCTGGTGATCTCGATACGGGCGAAGGAGTCCGAGAAGAGCCAGCCGCAGAAGTAGCCGGATGCCTGAGCGACGTAACCGTAGGCGCGCTCGATGGCGTGGAGAATGGTTCCGTCAATATTATTCGGCTCAGGCGGGAAGTCCTCCCACTGCCAGTCGTGGTCGAACAGCGGTTTCAGAGCGGCAGGACGGAACCAGAACATGGTGCCCAGCGGGGCGATGGGAGCTCTGCTCTCATCGATCGGGACACTCAGGTTCAGCTCCTTCTCCAGGAGGGTCTTGGTGCGCTCGAAGTTCGGCCCCCACCCCATGGAGAAGACCGGGAAGTAGTCTCCGTGGTTGGGCGGGGTGGGAGCGAGGAGCCCCAGACGCGGCTCGGCGTCGAAGGTAGCGATGACATTCTTGACGAAGTCGCGCGTGGCCAGCAGGTTCTCAAAGCACTTGATCGCGAACCCGTCCCCCACCGAGTAGGGCTTGACCTGGGTGACCTTCTTGTCGTGGGTGAAGCAGACCAGGTCGTAGTCGTGAATGATGTCCTTGCAGCCCACCAGGAGCGCGCTGACGTCCCGCCCCCGGTTCTCGATGAGGCGCACGGTCACGTTGTACGGAAGATCCTTGCAGGCCTCCTCCACCAGCTCCGCCTTCTCCTGGGAGCCGACGGTGAGGATGAGGTCCGTCCCCTCCGGCATGGACTTGACGTAGGCCAACGTGGGCTCGAGGAGGTCCATGTAGTACAGGTGCGCGATGAGGGCGATTTTCTGCGGCTTGGGTTCGTGGACCACCGCCTGCGTGGGCAGAACGTAGGTGAGATGGAGATTCTTGACCAGGTCCGCCATGTTCATCGAGCGCAGGGCGTTGTCCCAGATGAGGTTCGTGTCGAAGTCGGTGTGGTCTCGCAGGTACTCGTAGAGCTCGAGGGAGGTGTTGCCGACGGACTGGCGAACCAGGTCCTGGTAGTCGTGGAAGAAGGAACGGCGCTTGAAGATCGGGCAGCGCTTCTCCTCAATGAGTCGCTTGAGGGCGAAGAGCACCGGGGAGAAGGTGTACCCCTCCAGGTCCTCGGTGTTGACGTAGACGTCGGAGGTGAAGCCGAGCCGCTCGAAGCGCTGGGTGAAAGGAGCCTCGTGAAGCCCCACCGAGTCCTCGTAGGAGCTCATCTGAGGAAGGTTGTCCCAGTAGTCCTGGAAGGCCTTGGAGGAGACCAGGGAGCGCCGGTAGGCATGGAAGTGGGACTGAGGTGGCGGGAAGATACCCCTCGGCCGCATGCCCGAAGGGGTCATAGGGCACCTTATGGAACCAGGTGATGCCCCAGAAGTCGATGTCCCGGCCGGCCATCTCGGTGAACATCTCCTCGAAGGGGTACACCGGCCCCATGATGGTGGCGTTGAACAGGATGACTTCGTCGAACTCGACGAGCCTGTCCCAGCCGTAGCTCTCCAGGGCCGTCTTGTAGGCCCAGGCGTCCAGCCCCTTGTTCTCCCGCAGAATGATGTTGTCCGTGAAGGCGCTCAGCTTGGCGTAGCTCGTGGCGGTCAGTTCGCCGTTGACGACAATGACCAGCTCGGAGAGGTTCTTGACCATGTCGGCGAGGAGGGCCTCGACGTAGGAGTCCGCGACCCCTTGAGCGTCGAAGAAGAAGAAGATGCCGAGTCGCTTCGGGTCCTCACCAAGCGTTGCCATGATGTCCCTTCTGGGCAGTGGTTCGGGCCGCTTGCCGCGGCAGGAGAAAAGGGATGCGGCTTCGGGGTGCGTCAGCTCGCGCTTGAGGCGAGGATACGGCGGATCTTGGTGGGATCGCCCCACACACCCGGCGAGTCGTAGGGCCGATCCGGGAAGGCCCCGTACTCCAGGGTGATGTTCAGGCCGTTGTCGCGGATGTAGGCCTCGACGCGCTCGGCCAGGCTCATGGGCTCACCGGTGCAGGCGTTGATGACGCCGTTGACCTCGGTCTGGTCCACGATCGCTGCGATCTGCCTGGCCAGCTCGTCCACGGAGATGAAGTCGTAGCGGTTCTTACCCGTGGTGAAGGGGAAGGTGGTGCGCCCTTCCTCTGCGGCGGCCAGGAGCTTGGAGAAGATCGAGTTGCCGAACTTGTCGTCACCCACGATGTAGTAGGCGCGGATCCACTGGGCGACGGTGTCGTGCGTCTTGGCCGACAGGAAGGTGGTCTCCCGCAGCGCGTTCTTGGCGATGCCGTAGAGCGAGGCGGGGTTGCACGGCGAGTTCTCGTCGATGGCCCCCTCCCAGTAGCCGACCTCATGCATCGTCCCCATGACCGCGAGGTGCTTGAGGCCGCCCGCGTAGAGGTTCTCGATGAGGTGGACGTGCTTGGCCAGGTCGTCCATGTGGGCGGACGAGGCGTGCTTGAAGCCGTCGCGCCAGGCCATGTGCAGGACGACGTCGGGGCGCCCCATCTGGTCGTAGATGTCGGCGTCCCCGGAGAACAGGTCCAGGGAGACCTTCTCCGCCCGCTCGTCGACGCCGTCGAGTCGCAGGTCGAGGGCCTTGACATCCAGGCCGCGCTCCAGGAGAGCAGTGACGACGTGGCGACCGATGTAGCCGCCGGCTCCAGTGACGAGAACTGTCTTTGCCATGGTTCTGCATCCTAACAGGTGTGGTTGCGGAGCAATCACTTGGTTCTGCCGGCAATGGTCATGAGGAGGTCACCGTGGACGGTGGTCCCGTTCTCCGTGGTCGGGAACTGGTCCACTGCGGGGTTGATCATGACGCGGGCATATCCGCCCTCGGTCATCCTGCTGGTGATCGTTACGGTGTACTTCTCTCTCCACCGCGCAGGACGAGCCCGTCGGCGGGGAAGCTGTGCAGGCCGTCGTGGAGGGAGTTCGCCGGGGCCTCGGTTCTGAAGACCCGGGCACCCGAGGCATCTGTGACCTCGACGCTGACCACTGAGGAGTCCAGCCACTGCACCTCTTCGGCCAGGAAGGCGATGTTGAGGGAGCTGGCCTCCACGGTGGACGGCAGGGTGATCGTCTCAGCGATGCTGGCCCCGTCCTCGAGAATGTTGGCACTCCCCGCCCGGGGGGCGTCAGTGGAGGCCGAGTACACCACTGGAACGGCGGGTACGAAGTAGGGGATCAGCACGAGCGCACTGAAGCCTGCCGGCATGAGAAGACGCACCCAGGCCACCGAGCGCGGGATGCGCTCCCCCTGGCCCAGGCTCTCCACCATCGCGGCACGCGGGAAGTTGACGACCAGGATCGCCAGGGCACACGCGATCATGAAGCCGACGATGAAGGCCCCCTGCCGAGTGACCCCCATGGCCTCGAGGAAATGTGCTGGGGTCTCGTACCGGGGCTGCGCCGTCGGGGCGACCAGGTGCGGCAGGAGCAGCTGATCGAGGATCGACCGGTTGTACATGGAGTAGCCGGTGAAGGCGTACAGGAGGAACAAGGCGGTTCCCACGCCCGTCTCAAGAGCCGAGTTGAGCAGCACGTGGCGCGGGTTGAGGAAGATGATGAGCACCGCGAAAGGTGAGACCATGACGGCCCAGTAGGGGTTGAGCGGGACGATCGTGGCGAAGACGAGGTAGATGGCCATGCAGATGTAGACCGCGTCGGCCGCCAAGGCCTTCGTCCCCTGAGGGCGGCGCAGGTAGGCGAAGATGACGATCCCGACCATGAACACCACGAAGATCGGAATCATGCTGCTCTGCCACGGCACCCCCACGGCCGTGAGCCTCTGAAGCATACTGCTCATGAACCCGCCGGTGGACGCCTTGTAGGCCACGTTGCCGTGGTAAATGGCCCGGCAAGCCACCAGGCCAATGAGTCCGACGCCGAACTGAAGGGCCACCACACGCAGTCGCTTCTCCCGCAGCAGCAGGAGCGGCACGAAGATGAAGATGGCGAAGAGCTTGAAGGTGTTGGCGATCGCGAACCACAGCAGGAACCTGCCCAGCCGGCCGCGCAGGTAGGCGCGCAGCCCCAGCAGGATGAAGACGATCATGATGATGTCGTACTGGACGATGACGAAGACTGGGACGAACAGCGTCATCGAGGACAGGAAGAAGAAGGCGACCCACTTGCTGCGCTGCCGGCCGACTCCCAGATCGCGTGCGATGTCCACCAGCACCTTGGCAGCCAGGAGTGCGGCGAGCACCATCATGGTCTTGAGCCACAGCTGCGCCGGCGTTGACAGCAGGTAGTGGAAGCCGGTGATCCGGTAGATGATGTACGTCGGCAGGTTCCACAGTCCGAAGAGCAGGTAGAGCGGAATGTCGTAGACCGCGGGGTGACCGGTCGAGGTGTGCTCGATCGCGATCTGGTAGAAGTCTCCCACCCGCCCCTGGAACACCGAGTCCAGGAAGTTGAAGGAGTGCTCGAAGGTGGCTCGCACGTCCCCGTAGAGGAAGAAGGCGTAGGCGCCGAGCAGGATGACGCCCAGCAATGCCCAGTCCACGAGGCCGGGGCGCTCGGTACTGCTCCACCAGGAGCCCAGGCGGCTGTCCACCACGCGCTCGACCAGCCGGCGTCCCTGATCGCTCATCGCGTCGGTGAGCGCGCGCATCCGTGCGGTGAGGCCGGCGGCGGAGAGGGTCTGCGGCGTGGAGTCGTGATCGGCTTTCTCGGCGTCGTTGTTCTTGACCTGATCCGTACTGTTCTTCGCGGACTTACCGGACACGGGAGCCTGCCTGTTCATCGGAGTGGTGGACAGCGGTCGCCCCGCCGGAGGCGCCAAGGCGCTCCAGGAGGGCTTTGCGGGAGATGAAGTTGTAGATGAGCACGATCGCCGTGGCGAGGATCTTCCCCAGGAAGGGGCTCATGCCGGCGAGGTCGGCGCAGACGTAGAGGATGAGTGTGTTCAGGCCCAGTGCGACGACGTTGAGCAGAACATACAGCGTGAACTCCTTGAGGACACTGACATTCTCCTGGGCCTCGAAGACGTAGCGCCTGGAGAGGATGTAGTTGAGCACCACCGAGGTGGAGAAGGATGTCGCACTGGCGATGAGGTGGGGCACGCCCAACCCGTACAGCACCGTGAAGAGGCCGAAGTCAACGCTGAAGGAGATGCCGCCGACGACGAGGAAGCGCCCGAACTGCGCCAGGAGTGGACGCAGCTTCTCCTGGTAGGCGCTCAAGAGGCGTTCCCGCCGGGACGTTCCTGCACGGAGGGCCCCGTCTGCGACGACGGGCCGGCCGGCTCGCTGCGGCTCACATCCTCCGCAGCGCTTCCGCTCGAGCGTGTCACGCCACGACTGAGCCCGAAAAGCTCGACGGCCCCTCGGAGGGCCCGAAGTTGAGGCGCTCACCGATGACCACGCGGGGCTTGCTGACAACGCGCCCGTTGATGCTGAGAATGTACTCACCCAGGATTCCGATGAAGAACAGCTGAATGGAGCCGAGGAAGAACAGGCCCACGGTACGCGAGGCCTCACCCACCGGATAGGCGTTCCAGTCGATGAGCTTCTTGACCAGGACGAAGGTGGCCAGACCCAGGCAGATGATGCCGACGAAGGTGGCCACGAAGGTGGCCATGCGCATCAGCAGCTTGGTGGAGCTGGTGATCCCCTGCATGGCGAAGTCATAGTTGCGCAGGAAGTTGAAGTTCGACTTCCCCCGGGAGGACTGGGCCTGATCGTACTGGACGATCTCGAGCCCGATTCCGTACTCGGCGACAACCGTCTTGAAATAGGGCTGAATATCGCCGATCTGCCGCAGAACATCGATGAACTCGACGTCATAGAGCCCGTACCCGGTGAAGCGCGCGATCTGAGGGGTGTCTGCGAACCAGTCGATGAGCTTGTAGTAGAGGTGACGGCATCCCGTCATGATGAAGCCCTCGTCAGAGGATCTCCTCTGCCCGATGACGACCTTGGCCCCCGCCTCCCAACGGGCCACGAACTCCGGGAGGTTCTCAGGGGGGATCCTGAAGGTCGCCGAAGAGCATGAAGGTCGCATCCCCCGAGCCGTAGGTGAGCGCCGAGAAGACATTCCGGTGAAAACCGAAGTTACGGGCGTTGAAGACGGCCTTCACCCGCTTGTCCTCACCCGCCAGGGCGCGGATCGCGCCGCGGGTGCCGTCCGTCGAGTAGTCATCGACGAAGATGATCTCGTAGTCGTACTGAGGAAGATGCGTGCGAAATACCGAGTTCAGTCGGTCATACATCAACCTGACGCTTTTTTCCTCATTGTAACTGGGGATGACGACGCTGATCTTCTTCATGGACAGGCCAAAGATCCTCACGTGACTCATTGATCGAGGCTGGGGCTCCGGCAAGGGCTCCAACACGGGCATACCCGGCCATGCCGGCAGGAGGTGCGGGGAGCACCTCACGGTATGCTAACACCTCACTCATTCCCCCTTGTCCTTCCCCCGATGACGGCCGACGTCACGCAGACGCCTGCCGGCACTCGTCACGGTGCGCGCCAGGTCTGAGGCCCCACCGGTCAGATAGCGGTAAGCGGGTTTGAGCGCACTGCCCATGTCGGGGTGATGGACATCGACGTAGGTGCGCACCCGGGCACCGACTCCGGCCCGGGGCCCGAACCGGGCCTGGAGGAACCTGACCTGCTCGTCGGTGTGGGCCGGAAGGTCCGCAGTGACGACGCGATGCTTGTGGGCCAGAGCCCCGTAAAGGCGCCCGGCCCAGGTGGGGGTGAGGACCTCGCGGGGGTGGTAGCCGCTGGACATGGCCGCGTAGACGGTCAGCAGCTCAAGCACCTCAGCGGCGCGGGCGCGCTTGAGGCGCTCCACCGACTGCTCAGCGCTGGGGGCCGCCTGCTCGGTCAGCCGCACGAGCTCCTTGGCACCCTCACTCAGGGTGCGCAGTGCTGCGGGGCGGGCCAGGAACATCGCGCCGACCGGGACCACGGGAGCGAGCGGATCGAGCTCCACGGTCAGGCCGAGCCGCCGGGACAGCGCCGTGGCGGCACCTGCCAACCCGTCCCATGTCGCCCCTCCATGAGCCTGACCGATGTGGCCGGCGGCGGGCATGGCCACGCCGAGGCCGGGGTGCCGCGCGAAGAGGTCGATGAGGCCGGCCACATACCCCGGCGAGTCCAGCAGGCAGTCGAGCGCCTGCCGGTGGGCGACGTCGTCGGCCCGCGTACCGGGGCCGGAGGTGGGCCCCACGGTGACCCGCAGGACCAGGGGGTCACCGCCGTCATCCTCATCGCCGTCGTCACCGTCGGCAGCGCACCCGGGATCCCAGAGGTCGTCGCACTGGGTGAGGAAGGCGATCGTGCCGCGCGGATCGAGGTCACGCACCGGGCGGAAAGACACGTCCCCCTCCCCGTGCGCCGAGTCCTCCGGTGACGGACGGCGGCCGGTGACCCGCTCCAGGTCGGCGGCATCCAGGTGCGTGGGCGAGGTGACCACGACCCGCCAGTGCGCCGGCACGCTCGCCAGGCGTCGGGCCAGGCCATTGGCCTCGGCTCGCTCCACGGCCTCCCTCCCGGCCGGGACGTGGACGACGACGCAGCCCGAGTGCCGCCGCTCGGGCGGGCTCGTCTCGGCAGCGGCCCCCGCGGCCCCGGGGACACACCCGGTCACGACCTCGGTGAGGCCGGCGTTGACGATGAGGTCGCGGGCGGCCGCGGTGTGGACGACGTCGGACAGGATGAGGTCCTCGCTGTAGCCGGCGGCCACGGCGGCCTCCAGCAGCTCCCCACCGACGACGGCCTGACGGTCCTGGTGAAGCGGATCGTGGAAGAGGGCGCGGCGCTTGAGCAGGGGGCAGCCGTCGGCCAGCAGCGCCGGGGCCTCCTCGATGGCCGGGTTCTCCGAGCGGTAGCGGTCCACGGGGAAGGCGACCTCCCAGGTGTGGCCGAGCTCGGCGAAGTGGCCGGTGAAGCGCGACTCGTGCCACTGGATGGAGTCGCGGTAGGAGGAGACCTGCGGCATCTGCTCCCAGTACTCACGGAAGGCCGGGTCCCTCAGGAGCCTGCGGCGCACCACGATCCAGTGGGACTGGAGGTGGCGGGGCAGCTCGCGCTTGGCCAGGAAGGGGTGGGGACGCATGGCGGCGTGCTCGGTCATGCCCCAGAAGGAGATGTCGCCCCAGTCCTCGGCGCGGGTGAGGACCTCCTCCCAGGGCCGCAGCGGCGCGTAGTAGGTGTGGTTGGTCAGGATGAGCTCGTCGAAGTCGGCGAGCCGGTCCCAGCCCAGGTGCTCCAGGCCGGCCCGGTAGGCGCCGGCGTCAAGTCCCTCATTGGGGCGCTGGAGGATCTCATCGCAGCAGGTCTCCAGCCGGACGCGATCGGCCTCGCCGATGGGTGAGTTGGAGACCAGCAGGACGTGGTCAGCGTGGGGCCGCAGGGAGCTGAGCGCAGCCAGGACGTAGTCGCGGACCTGATGATGAGGATCGAAGTGGAAGTAGACGAGTCCTCGGTTCATGTGGAGGTCCTTCCCGGCAGGTGGTCGATGAAGGCGGCTGGTAAGGAAGCGGCGAGGCGGCCAGTGTCTCATGAGCTGTCTCATGCACTCCTAGCCGCCTCGCCGCTCCCCCGGCGCGGGATGTCAGCGGATGGTCACCTTCCCGTTGGGCGCCACGGAGATGCTGCCCTTCTCGAAGGTCTGGATCATGGTGCCGTTGGCCTGGCGGACTGCGTGCCCGGTAGGCAGCCCCACCTTGGAGCGCTCCCAGCCCGAGTCCGCCCAGGCGTTCAGGATCGAGCCGTGGATGAAGCTGACCCGGCCCCCGGGGCGCCAGTAGGCGATGCCGCCCTCGAAGATCTGGTGACGGCTGCCGTCGATCCCCACCACGCCACCACTGCGCGGGTAACCCATGGACCCGGTCTGGTACCCGTACGCGCCCCAGGCGCTGAGCACCGGCTCGCCCACGAACTGCGCACCGGTCGCCGGGCTCCAGTAGCCCACCCCGTGCTCGAAGCGCTGGAACACCCCACCCTTGGTGGAGGCAGTCTCGTTAGAGGTGGGAAGTCCCAGCCAGGAGCGTTCCCAGCCCGAGGCGGCCCAGCCATTCAGGATCGAGCCGTGAATGAAGCTGACCCGGCCCCCGGGGCGCCAGTAGGCGATGCCGCCTTCGAAGATCTGGTGACGGCTGCCGCCGATTCCCACCACGCCACCACTGCGCGGGTAACCCATGGACCCGGTCTGGTACCCGTACGCGCCCCAGGCGCTGAGCACCGGCTCGCCCACGAACTGCGCACCGGTCGCCGGGCTCCAGTAGCCCACCCCGTGCTCGAAGCGCTGGAAGACCCCACCCTTGGAGGAGGCGTAGACACCAGTGGTGGCCACTCCGATCCAGCCGTTGACGCCCAGGGCGCTGCGCAGGGCGACGGCTCCCGGATGGTCCTGGGCCACGGTCGACGGCGCGTTGCTGCTTCCACCCTGCGGGGCGGAGCCCTGTGCCTTCGCGATGGCGCGGATGGCGCCGAGCTTGGAGTAGCCGACGTTGCCGGGGCAGGTGGTGTAGCCGACGTCGCGGTGCCCGAGGATGCGGGGCATGGAGATGGTGGAGCCGGCCTGGTAGCGCTCGGTGGTCCACACGTGCAGGCCCGCCCAGCCGGTGACATCGGAGATACCGGCGCGCTTGAGAAACCATCCGGCCATCTTGCCCACGGAGCTCAGCTGGGCGTCCGAGGGGGACACCGCACTGTAGTCCCCCATCATGGAGATGCCCATGGTGCCGGTGTTGACGCCTCGGGCGTGCGCCCCGATGCTCATCTTGCCGGCCGGTGCTGCCACGGAACCGGAGCGCCCCTCGAAGACGGTGCCGAACTTGTCGACGAGGAAGTTGTAGCCGATGTCGCCCCAGTCCAGGGTGACCGCGTGGTAGTAGTAGATGCCCCGCACGATGGAGGCGGACTGGCCTGCGGAGTAGCTGTTGGTGCCTGCGGTGTGGTGGACGACGACGTGGCCGGCGCTGGCGTACTCGGGATCCCAGCTCATGTAGGAGGCATTGGCCCCCCCACTCGGCTCGGGTGGTCACCGCGACAGGCAGGCCGTTGGCGGTTGTCGCAGCCGGTGCGAGGGCGGGCGCGGCTGCTGGTGCGGCTGATACAGCGGCCGGTTGAGTGGCCCACGCCGGGCTCGCAGATGGCGCCATGGCAGCCGGCTCCACCTGGGCGCCATGGTCCTCAGTGGCGGAGGCATCCTCAATGACGGGGGTCGGTGCGGCCTGGGTGGCCGTGAGATCCTCGGCATCGAGGACCTCCTCGCCCTGTGGGCGGGAGGGAACCAGGGCCAGCTTGAGTCCGGCGGGAAGCGAGCTGCCGACGACGGAGGCCTGGATCGCGTCGGCCCCGCCGGTGACGAACTCCCCCGTGCCGGAGGTGGCGCGGTCGTCGCGGCCGGCGTCGGCCGCCTCATTGAGGTACCAGGGCGACCAGGTCCCGTTCTCCCGCACACGCAGGTAGATACGCACGCCTTCGGGCAGCTCGGCGCTGCCGGCCCAGGTGAAGCCGGCGACGAAGAAGCGGTCGACCTCGAGTGGGTCGGTCAGCAGGGTGGCGTCCGCCTGCGGGTCCGTAGCCACCGGCAGGATCGACGGGGCCGGCGCGTCGGCTGCGCCCGTGGCCTGAGCGAGAGCGGGCACGGCAGCACTTGCGCTGCGCACCGGCGTCGCACTCACCGAGGCGGCGTTATCGGAGCCACTGGCCTCCTCGGTCGACGGCCTTGGCGTCTGGGCGCCCGCCCCATCGCGCGACCCCGAGCCGGAGCCCTGCCCCGGCGAGGCCTGGACGTCGTCGAGCCCCGACTGCGCCACCTCGGTGGCCTGCCCACTAGCGGTGGTCAGGTCGAGGATCTGCACCGGAGCGGGGGCCTCGCCCTGACCACCGGAGTCGCCGGCGCCTGGAGCGGCACCGGCCACGGGCACCAGGCTGGACAGGAGCAGTGCGGACAGGGCGATGAGCCCGGCGGACCGACACACCCGTGCACGGGTGCTGAGACCACCGGCATGGCCGCTGAGGCGATGGCCACCGAGAGGGGCGATGCGACCAAGAGCGCGAGGGACGTTCATGGGGTTCCTTTGAGGTGATACCGACGGGCGTCCATCAGGCCTCACCATCACAACCGACGACGCGCTCCCTCGAGAGGCACGAAATCTAATTTCTGAGCAATTTCCAAGAGATTGCTGATAGTTTACTGATAGTTACGGAGGGGGTTCGACGCCAACGGACGCATCGGCGCCCAGAATCCCACCCACTACCCCACCTTTTCTTGAGGCTCCGCGGTTTAACCGCTTCACGACGCAAATATTGCAATCCAGTCTCACCGCCCCGGAGCCCTCAGTCCGGCTGCGCCTGCCCAGCGGCCACGCCCCACGGCCTCCCGTGGGCTCGAGCGAGCTCCTGTGGCATGATGGCGTCGGCCATGATGGGCGCTCAGCGCCCCCAGTTCCCACGTATCGGAGCGAGTTCTATGCACGTCCTCATCACCGGAGGCGCCGGCTTCATCGGCGCCAACTTCGTCCACCAGACCCTGGTACGCCACCCCGATGCCACCGTCACCGTCCTGGACAAGCTCACCTACGCCGGGAACAAGGGCTCGCTGGCAGACCTGGATGACCGTGTCACGCTCGTCGTCGGAGACATCGCCGACGCCGACGTCGTCGACCCGCTCGTGGCCCAGGCCGACGTCGTCGTCCACTTCGCGGCCGAGTCACACAATGACAACTCGCTGCGCGACCCCTTCCCCTTCATCCAGACCAACCTCGTGGGTACCTTCACCCTCCTGGAGGCGGTGCGCCGCCACAAGGTGCGCTTCCACCACATCTCCACCGACGAGGTCTACGGGGACCTGGAGCTGGACGACCCGGCGAAGTTCGAGCCGACGACCCCCTACAACCCCTCCTCCCCCTACTCCTCGTCCAAGGCCGGAAGCGACCTGCTCGTGCGCGCCTGGGTGCGCTCCTTCGGCGTGGAGGCCACGATCTCCAACTGCTCGAACAACTACGGGCCTACCAGCACATCGAGAAGTTCATCCCGCGTCAGATCACCAACCTCATCGATGGCGTGCGCCCCAAGCTCTATGGCGCCGGTGAGAACGTGCGCGACTGGATCCATGTCCTGGACCACAACGACGCCGTGTGGGACATCATTGAGAAGGGCCGCATCGGCGAGACCTACCTCATCGGCGCCAACGGCGAGAAGAACAACAAGGAGGTCGTCGAGCTGATCCTGGAGCTCATGGGCCACGCTCCCGACGACTACGAGCACGTCGCCGACCGCCCCGGCCACGACATGCGCTACGCCATCGACAACTCCAAGCTGGTCGAGGAGCTCGGCTGGGCGCCGAAGTTCACCGACTTCCGCTCCGGCCTGCAGGCCACCATCGACTGGTACCGAAACAACGAGGCCTGGTGGCGCCCGCTCAAGGCCGAGGTTGAGGCGAAGTACGCCGCCCAGGGGCAGTGACCGGGCATCGCCGTCATCGAGCCGCCATCGATGAGTCGTGACGTGTGGGGTCCCCGCGGGGGCCCCACACGTGTTTCTGCCCTGCGCCCAACCTCCCGCCCCGGTCGCCTGCGATGTCGGGCAGTGACGACATGCCTGTTCGCATCCGCGTTCGCGGCGGTGGACACCGTCTCGCACCTGGTCAGCCGAGTCCAGAGGACCACCGGAATGCTTCTGGAGGGGTCCTTCAACCCGGTGCGGCTGCTGATCGCCCTGGCTGTCAGCGGTGCCGTGTGTTGGGGCTTCCTGACCCTGGTGGATCTGTCCGCGCGGCGCAGAAGCACCGGATCGCAGCAGCGCGGTGATCGCCGGCGCGCGCGGCGAGCGGGTCTGTCATCACCTATTGCGCACTGATGCCGCTGATGGCCGACTACTCCTTCGCCGCGGTCAAGGACTCGCCGGCCTTCAACGGGGCCTACCTCGATGCGCACCGCGGCCAGTTCCTCTCAGCGTGGGGGCGGGCCCTGGTGGCGTGCCCCCGACCATTCGTCACCGGCTTCCTCGTCCATACCGCCAATCTGTGGCGCTTCGACGCCGACCCAGTGGGCACCGATGGTCAGTCCCGTTTCATCTCCGTGGTCTCGAACCACCCGGCCGACCGTGATGAGCTGATCCGCACCTACGCCCGTGCCGGCGTCGTCAACCGCTCGCTTCTGCCAGGACCTGTGCGTCCGGTGGCGGGCGCCGCCGTGCGGGCCATGGAGGCAACGCCGGGCCCGGGAACCTGGATGTGGGTGGCGGCTCTGAGCGTGGTCGGCTTCATCTACGCCGGGAGGCGTGAGTGGGTGGCGATCTACGCCCCCGTCATCCTGGTGTGGGCGACGCTCATGGTCGCAGCCCCCACCGTCACGCCGTTCCGATACATGGCGCCTCTCATCATGGCGGCGCCGATCGGCCTGGCCGTCCTGCTGGGGACCGACCGAGCCGCCTTGCACCCCTCTTCTCGAGGAACAACCACAAGCAATGATACTATATGTGGTACCATTCTGAGATGCCAAGCGTCGCGAAGATCCTCGCCAAGATGCAGGACAACCCACGCGGAATCGCTTACACAGAACTCATGAAGGTCTGTGAGCACTACTTCGGGAAGCCTCGAAGTACCGGTGGATCGCATGCAGTATTCAAAACCCCTTGGCCCGGAGATCCTCGCGTCAACATCCAGAATGACCACGGGCGAGCAAAGCCGTACCAGGTGAGGCAGGTTCTCGCCGCCATTGAGAAGAAGAGGGAGATGGAAAAATGAGTACAGCCATCGACACTGCGAGGTACAGCTTCCGCGTGACATGGTCAGCGGAGGACGACGAGTTCGTCGCCACCTGCGTCGAATTTCCTTCGCTCTCCTGGCTGGCCGGAACCCCTGAGCTGGCGTTGTCCGGTTTACGCAACCTCGTCAGTGACGTAGTCGCCGACCTCCTTGCGTCGGGGGAAGCGGTGCCAGAACCTCTGTCTACCCGTCACTACTCGGGCAAGTTCCAGCTGCGCCTCGGTGAGGATCTGCACCGACGCCTGGCCATGGAAGCGGCAGAGCAGTCCACCAGCTTGAATCAGTACGTCGTGCAAAAACTGGCCGCGGTCTCCTGACCCGCCCCCTATCACCGCAGGGAGGCGGCTACCGCCTCAGTCGCAGGCGGTGATGCGCCACAGGGCGGTGCTTCCCTCGGAGTCGATGAGCTCGAGCCCCTCGGTGGGGACCTGAGTCAGGCGCGCGTCCCAGCGCAAGGGGGCGGTGCCGGTGACCGAGCCCGAGGCCGTCGCATCCGAGCTGCTGTAGAAGTAGCGCACGCCCAGCTGGTTGAGGAGTGCGCAGGTCTGGGAGCCCTTCTGCCCCAGGGCGGGCCAGGCTGAGGCCAGCGCGGCCTCCGGGGTGCCCGGCGCAGCTGCGGCGCGCATCGGGTAGACGACGTGCACCCCGCCCAGGGACCACAGGTGGGCAGCCCCCCCTCGACGGCGCCCCCAGGACGACGGCGTCGTCGGGCAGCCTGCTCCGGGAGCGCTGAATGAGTGTGATGGCGTCCTTAGTGAGCAGGGTCCCGTACTGAATACGCTGCGGATCGTAGACGGAGGTGACGAGGGCCCGCTCCACGGGGACTCGCGCCGCCACCGGCAGGAGCACGATCGCAACCAGCATGGCGGCCGCCATCGGCCTCGGCCGCGCTCCGCCCAGTCGCGAGGCCGTCCGGCGCAGCAGCGCACACAGTCGTTGCCCGGGCTGCCCGGCACCACCCTGGGCCAGGAGGATCAGAGACGGCAGGATGGCCAGGGGGGAGGATTCGGGCCTTCTGCAGGTACCAGGGCGAGCCGAGCTGCCGCCCCGCCCACTGCGGCCCCCCTGTCAGGACCAGGAGAGTCAGCGCCAGCAGCCACATGACGAGCCAGGGGCGCTGGTCCCGCCGCGAGCGTGCCGACCATGCCGCCCCCAGGGTGAGCAGGCCATACACGATCCCGATGGGCACGGTGGCGTCGGGGACCGCCCCGTACATCGGGAGGTCGATGAGTGCCTGGCCCAGGGTCGCCACGGCGCCGGCCACTCCGCCGGCAGGACGCTCGTAGCCCAGGACGGAGGCCAGGGAGCCGCGCATGAGCCAGCCCCCCGTGGCCAGGGCCAGCATGACCCCGGCCGCCCCGACCGCCAGGAGGGCTCGACCGCCCCTCCGGCCGGCGCTGCGGCGCCACCAGGAGGCGACGGCGTCGGTCAGGAAAGGCAGGGTGAGGATCGCCAGGTTGAACAGACCGGTGCCGTGCGCGGCCACCACGCCTCCGACGACGGCCAGCATGAGAAGGACCCATGTCAGGTGAAGGCGCCTCGATACGGCGCCTTCACGCAGCTGGTCGTAGAGCACGAGGGCGCCGGGGAGCCCCAGGACGCTCAGAGCATAGGGCCACACCGCCAGCGAGGTCATGAGCAGCAAGGGGAAACCCACGAGCCCAGCGCTGAGCGCGAGCACCGAGGCGAGCGCACACACCTGTTGGCGCCGCTCGGCACCGTCGCCGACCGAGTCGGAGGCGGAGTCGAGTCCGGTGACCCGGGCGAGTAGCCCCAGAAGGCTCAGCGGCCAGATCACGGCAGTCAGAGCCAGGATCCCGGCAGTACTGGCCGGGACCGGACCGCCCGGCGCCAATGCCACAGCCCCGTGCCACACGGTGGGGTAGTAGATGGCGTGACCCGAGTAGAGGGACGCCAGGCCCCCCAGCATGGAGGCGTTGCCCCCTTCTCGGATGGCTGCCACCGCGTTGAGGTGGAAGGTCGCGTCAAAGGCCTGCGCGGGGTAGCCGGGGCTCGGCAGACAGGACAGGATCACCCCGGCCGGCACGAGGACGGCCACGCTCAGACCACCGGCCAGGATCATCCGCTCGGCCCGGCTCCACGGCATCCCCTGACGCCCTGGCCCCGCTGCAGGGCCGGCCACCAGGCGCATGAGGAGGGTTGATCCGATGCTCAGGGCGGCGATGATCGCCCAGCCCCAGGGACGCCACGTCAGCGCCAGGGCGTGGGTGAGGATCTCCGCCGCCCCGATGAGCGCCGAACCGATGGCCGGGGCCACCGCCAGGGACGGCAGCGCCCCCAGGCGGGCGGATCGTCCGATGACCCAGCCGGGTACGAGCAGCAGTCCGGCTATGACGAGCGTGGCGGCCGCCAGGCTCCAGCCGGAGTCTGCGTTCAGCCCCGCTGCCATGCTCGCAGCCATTCCTGCTGCTGGTCTCAGAAGGCCTCTGCGGTCACTCGCCTCCGCCGATGGTCAGGCGCGGGACACCGGTCCACTTGGCGGCGTCCGTGGCGCGGCGGCCGTCCAGCAGGAGACGCAGCCCGGGCAGGTCGGCGGCCGAGAGCTCGCCGTACTCGGGGTGGTCGGCCTGGACGATGGCGACGTCGACCTGCTCCCCCAGGTGGTAGGGGGTCCAACCGAAGCCGGCCAGCTCCTCGTCGGTGTACATGGGGTCGTGGACGAGGACCTCGGCTCCGGCCTCGCGCAGGGCCTCCACGGTGGGGAAGACGCCGGAGAAGGCGGTCTCCTTGACCTTGCCGCGGTAGGAGGCTCCCAGCACGACGACGCGCAGGCCCTTGAGCGAACCGAGCACCTCGGTGGCCCGGCCCACTACGTAGGCGGGCATCGTGGCGTTGAAGGTGCGGGCGGTACGCACCACGGAGGCGTCGGGGTCGGTGGACAGGTACAGGCGCGGGTAGACCGGGATGCAGTGCCCGCCCACCGCGATACCGGGGCGGTGGATATGGGAGTAGGGCTGGGAGTTGCAGGCCTCGATGACGCGCTCGATGTCGAAGCCGGCCTTGTCGGCGTAGACGGCGAACTGGTTGGCTAGGCCGATGTTGACGTCGCGGTAGGTGGTCTCGGCGAGCTTGGCCATCTCAGCGGCCTCGGCAGTTCCCATGTCCCACACGCCGTTGGGGCGGGGCAGGTCATCGCGCTCGTCGAAGTCGAGGACGGACTCGTAGAAGGCGATGCCGGCCTGGGTACCGGCCTCGTCCAGACCGCCCACCAGCTTGGGGTAGCGGCGCAGGTCGGCGAAGACACGGCCGGTGAGGACTCGCTCGGGACTGAAGACCAGGTGGAAGTCCGTCCCCTCCTTCAGGCCGCTGATCTCCTCGATCATGGGCTTGAAGCGACCCCGCAGCGTGCCCACGGGCAGGGTGGTCTCATAGGAGATGAGGGTGTTGGGGGTCAGGTGGGCGGCCAGGGAGCGGGTGGCGTCGTCCATCCAGGCGAAGTCCGGCTCCCAGGTGGCGTCGTTGACGAAGAGCGGCACAACCAGCACGATCGCGTCGGCCTCGGGGATGGCCTCGGCATAGTCGGTGGTGGCGCGCAGGGCGCCGTTGCCGGTGGCGGGGCTCAGGGCGGCGAGCTTCTCGGCCAGGTGGGCCTCGCCGGGGAAGGGCTCGGTCCCGGCGTTGACGGCCTCGACGACGGCGGGGTTGACGTCGACCCCGATGACCTCGTGGCCTTTGTCTGCGTACTGGACGGCCAGGGGCAGTCCGATCTTGCCCAGGGCGACGACGGCGATGCGCATGCGGGTTGGTCCTTCCGTGGCTTCAAGAGTGGCGAGTCAACCATACTCGTTCGTCCTCGTGAGAGGTCACGTCAGGAGGGTCAGTGCGGGAGCGCGGTGCGGTAACTGGGCGTCGTCCCTCACGCGCCTCGCGGTTGCTCGTCGGGTGTCCAGCACAGGTCGATCCGGTAGACCGCTGCGGAGCCGCCCTGATCGATGAGGGTGAAGCCCTCGGAGAGGTCGACGTCGTAGAAGCCAGGACGCAACCTGGAGTTGGGGATGCCGTTGAACTTGGTGTCCCGGTCCGCGTAGAAGTAGTGGATGCGGTGCTTGCGCAGAATGCTGCACACCTTGGGATCAGTACGAATGTCTGAGAAGTGCTGGGCGAGGTACTCGCCGTCGGGGTCGGAGAAGGACCGCCCCATGTAGTAGGAGGTCACCTTGATGTCGGACACCGCGGGCAGGAAGGCCATTCCCGAGGCGGGGTCTCCCGTCATCAGCTGCTCGGGCGGGATCTCCGCCCGCAGACGCGTCATCAACGCCAGCTCGTCGGCGTCAAGCTGTAACGCGGCTCCTCGAGCCTGGCCGGCCACACAGCGTCGTGAAGGTCGCTGCGCATGAGCGTCCACAGCATCGAGGTCGTCAGCCAGACGATGAGGACGACGACGGTGACGGCGCTCCACCCCAGGGGGAGTCTCAGACGCGCCGCCACCCTCTCGAACAGGTGAGACATCGCCAGCGCCAGCAAGGGAGCAGTCGTGAGCGTGCAGGTGCCCACGACTCGATAAGAGTTCACGTAGTGAAGGCTGGCCACGTGAGTGAGCACGGGGATGGAGACCAGGCTTCCCAGCAGGACGCCCATGAACGCCAGCCACAGCGCGCACAGCCACCGGGTCCGGCGGTTCTTCCAGGCGACCGCCAGACCGATGATGGTCAGCACCGCAACCGCCGGATAGATGACGCTTGAGGGGTGATGGAGGTCCGTGCCCTTGAGGCGCAGGGTCGCCATGACCAGGAGCTTGGGGCCCAGGTGGTCCCAACCGCGCTCGGGGTAGCGGCCGAACTGCGTCTGCTGCGGCCCCGGTGAGATGATGAAGGCGACGATGAGCAGGCAGATCGTTGCACTGGCAGCGGCGAGCAGCCAGGTTCTTCTCCGGTCTCCTTGAGCATGCGCCGAGACGGCCGCCTGCGCGGGCAGCCAGACAGCGAGCGCAGCGACGATCCAGAAGACGACACCGACGGCGGCCGGGTGCGCCATCGCCAGACCAGCCAGAGGAATGGCTCCGGTAGCGATCCGCCCCAGCCACCTCTTCCATGGGACGCGCCAGTCGCGACCAGCCTCCAGGAGCCAGGCCAGAAAGCCCGGAACCGTTGCCAGTGCCATGACGTAGGGCCACATGCCGGCCGCCAGCTCGAGCCGCAGGGGGAAGGCCGGAAGCAGGAACGTCGCCGCGATCGCCCAGAGCCAGGAGCGAGGATTCTCGGGGAACAGGCGCTGGCACAGGACGGCGATACCGGCGACCCACACCAGAGGTGCCATGAGAAGCAGGGTGTTGCCCGCCACCAGGGCGTACTGGGAGCGGAAGTCGATCAGCGCGCCCAGCGAGTGCCAGACGTTGGGGTAGTAGGAACGTCCGTCGCTCAGGCCGAGCAGCCCCTGGTTGGCCGACATCGGGTCGGCGTTTCCGGTGCGCGCCATCAACCAGATCTGGTTGTAGTGGTAGGGGGCGTCCCCGCCCTGCATGATGAGACGCGGTCCCATGGCGCTGATGACCGGCAGGATCGTCACCAGCCAGGCTGCTATGACACCCAGAAACTTGGGCAGCACCTCCTTGGCCCGTTGCCAGACCCTCTCCATCCCCCCAGGACGCGAGCGCCACGTGATCGCCCGGCTCAGTGCCGCGACACCCGCCAGGAGCAGGAGCACGGTGGTGTAGCTGTACCTGCTCCAGACCACACCGAAATGGTGCATGAGCACGCTGGTGAGCCCCACGAAGGCGAAGGTCCATGCCGGTGCGGCCACGACCCTGACCACGAACGGTCCGGCATTGAAGATCGTTGCCAGGAAGTAGCCGGGGCCGTAGAACAGCGCCACCAGTGACAGCACCAGCGGAAGGAACAGCGCCCATTCAAGAAGTGCGGTCATCGGCGACGGGACCTGCCTTCTGCCACGATCTCGTTGATGATGGCAGCCGCCACCTGTCCCAGGCGGCGAGCGGATACGTGCTCCAGGGCCCAGGCCCGCAGCTGCGTCGCAGGGCGGACAGCCGTGGCGACCGGAGCCGAACGGGCCTGAGAGGCTGCGGGTGCGGCGGCGGGGCTCTCGTTCAGGGCGAGGTCGGCCATGGCCTGGGCCACCGCGTCGGCGTCGTAGGGCACTGCGACACCGAGACCCTCCTGGACCACCTGGCGGCCCGCGTCCTCGGCCCCCGCATAGATGACCGGGGTTCCGCAGGCGGCGGAGGCGAAGGCCTTGGTCGGGAAGGCGAAGCCGTAGGGCCCCGGCTTGACACTGGCCAAGGTCGCGACCGACGAGCGGATCCACTCCGCGGTCTTCTCCGGTGACATGCGCCCGAGGACCTGGACGGCCCCCTCAGGCAGGGACTCGGCCTGGCTCCTGATCTCGGCGAAGGACTCCCCTTGGCCGATGAAGACCAGGCGGGCCGTCGGATCGCGCTGCAGCAGCGCCCTGAAGGCCTCGACGAAGATCTCCGCGCCGTGCACCTCGGAGGCGGTTCCCGCGTAGACGAACAGCGGTCCGGTGGTATCGACCCGCTGGCCCTCGGGCGTGAACACGTCGGTATCGATGCCGAAGCCCAGCCGACGGGTACGGGCCGAGATCCCCCGTCCCGCCAGCCGTTCCTCCATTCCCTCGTGCACGGTCATGAGGGTGGAGGCGCCGTTGAGCACCCAGTTCTCCAGCCGAGTGAGGACGGCGCTCACGATCGGCGGAGCGGTGGTCTCCTTGACAGCGTCCGACCACAGGTCGGCCGCCCGGTACGCGTAGGGCACGCGACGCAGGGCGCACACGACGCGCACCACGGCGCCCGTTGTCGGGGGAGGCTCACAGATCACCACATCCGGCCTGCGCTCCAGGAGCAGTCGGAAGAACAGCGGGATGTCGAAGGACATGTACTGCACGTAGCCGCGGACGTAGCCGGCCTTGTCGCGCAGGACGGGGGCGCGTCGCACAGTCAGCCCAGGATCGTCGCGGACCTCGAACTCCTGGGGGGCCCGGCTGGTAAGCACAGTGACGTCGAAGCCCTCACGCACCAGGCCGTCGGCAATGGCCCCCAGAGCGAGGGAGGCGGCGGCGGGCTCGGGCCTGAACAGCCGACTGACCATCACGGCACGGGGCCTGCGAGCGGGCTTCCCAATGTTGTCAGCCATGGTCGTGCTCCTTCACGGGTTGGTGCCTCGCCGGCACTCCGGGCGATCCGGCGAGCTCCTCAGCCACCTGGCGAGCCCTGGCCTGCCAGGTCTGACTCGGTACGACCTGGCGCATACGCCGGCGCACCGCCTCGATCTCCTCAGGCGTCTCACGCAGGTGACGCAGCAGTGCGCTGAGGGCTTCGACGTCGTACTCGAGCACCCACCCGATCCCCATCTCCTGGACGAGACGCCCGGTCTGGGTGCCGCGCACGGCGATGACGGGCAGCTCGTGGGCCAGGTACTCGTAGAGTTTGTAGGGGACGGCGAAGTCCCAGTACGGGTTCGGTTCGGTGAACAGCACCCCGAGGTCGGCGCGCTCGTAGAGCGGAAGGAGCTCACTGCCGGAGCGGTGGACGACGTCGGCCCGCCCGGCGGGCAGGAGCGGGGCGTAGTGTTCGCGGGTCTCCTCCCAGGTCTCCTGGCGCACGCACAGTGTCACGCGCGTTCCAGGAGTCTGGCTGACAGCTTTCAGGCAGGCGTCGAGTCGGTAGTTGTCCTGCAGGACCCCGACGAACAGGAGGTCCAGCTCCGCTTTGTCCCGGGACTCGCCGACCGGGCGGCCCACGTCCCCGGCCTCGACGACCGGGGCGCCGGGGGGGCAGGGCGCTCGCCCGATCCGGAGTGAGGAAAGGAACATGGCGGCCCATGGCCCGACTGGGCAGGAAGAGGTGGATGCCCAGGCGCCGGTAGGCCAGAAGCTCACCGCGGTAGGTCGCCTGGAGACCGGCCTCCAGGATCGGGTTGATCCCTTGCCGGAACTGGCGGAAACGCCAGTAGATGTCCCTGTAGAAGATGCCCACGGGAGCCCCGGCACGCTGGCAGTCGCGGAAGAAGGACAGGTCCAGCAGCGGGTGCGGCGGCAGATGACGGGGCTCGGTCAGGGCGTTGGGGATGGTGGCGTTCTCTCCGTAGACGAAGGCGGGCACGTCACCGGCAGCGATCGCCGCTCGCACCCGGCGCATGGCCTGACGCCGCTCAGCGGCGTATCCGCTGACCTCCATGACCCGGTAGCCGATGTCGGTGAAGGCCTGACGCATCGCAAGGGGCCGCAGGATGGAGGCCGCGAGGCGGCCCGACTGGAGGGGGGAAGGGAGTATGGAAGACCATGAGCCTGCCAGCCCCGCCTCCACCATCCATGCTGCTTGCGCTCACGAGGTCACCTCTTGTCTTGTGCCTTGGTCCCGCAGGCGGACAATCCGCCCCGCGGGATGCCCAGAAAGCATCTCACACCTGACCGAACCGACGAGACACATGTCTGTTGCCAGCCACCACAGCATGTCGCTGGTGCCCGCCGGGCGTCAACCGCGTCACGTGTCATAACTGTGACACACTGGGCGCCGTCAGACGGGGCGGACGCACCAACCACCCTTGGTCAGCAGGTTTGAGAAGGCAGGATACGGTGAGCGCTATCGAGGTTGATCTCCGGCTCAGGAGCCCGCACTGGTCCCGGGTGACGACATCAGTTGACACCGTGAACGACGGCAACGGCCTGTGGGTGCGGGCCGACCACGACTGCTCGGACCCGACCGACCCCGAGGTCCTCGTCTCCCACCCGGGGCGCCTGACCGCCATCCAGATCGACGGGGATGAGGTCGTCCTGGCTCAGGACCGTCTGCGCTCATGGCCCTTGTTCTGGTCCCTTGAGGACGGGATGAGCGACGCACAGAGACTGGTCATCAGCGACGACGCAACCCTCATGCGTGAGGCCGTCTCCGCTCCACGCCTTGACGCCCGGGCCCGCCGGGAGTTCCTCGACGCCGGGTTCGTCACCGGCAGCGACACCCTGCTGGCCGGCATCCACCAGACCGAGCAGGGCACCGTCGTGCGCATTGATCGCACCACGGGGCGGGTACGCACCATTAACCACTCCGTGGCGCAGTTCTCCGAGGAGACGGACGCAGTCGTCGACCCCGAGGAGTTCTCCGACCTACTCACCGAGGCACTCGACGCCGTCATGGGACGGCTCCTGGCGGAGCTGGACCGGCGCGCGGGCACCCCCAGGCTCGTCATTCCGCTGTCGGGCGGGCTGGACTCGCGCCTGCTGGTCGCCTGGCTGACGCTCCACGACGCGCTGGACCGGGCAGTGGCCTTCACCTACGGCCGGCCCGGCGCCCGGGAGGTCGAGATCTCACGGAAGGTGGCTCAGGCCGTGGGACTGGAGTGGCACGCCGTGGACTACGATCCGGCCACTCTGCGCGAGGCCTGGCAGACCCAGGAGGCCGCCGACTTCCTCAAGGACGGCTACGCCCTGGGGGCCCTGCCGCACGTCCAGGACTGGTGGGCGCTGCGCACCCTCCTGGCACGCGGGACGGTGCGGCCCGGTGACATCGTGCTGCCGGGGCACACGATCGTGGGCAACATGCACGACGAGCATCTGCTCGACGGGCCTCCCGCCACCCGCAGCGACGTGGCCAAAGCAATCATCACCCACCACCAGGGGCTCCAGGGTGAGCAGAACCAGGCCTGGGCTGACCCCTACCGGGCCGGGAAGGTCAAGGAATTCCTGGCGCTGCGGCCGTTCACCGGCAGCCCCCGTGACGTGCAGAGCATCCTGGAGTCCTACAACGTCCGCGAGCGGCAGACCAAGTACATCAACAACTCGGTGCGCGCCTACGAGCACCTGGGCCTGGAATGGGCCCTGCCCATGCTGGACGTGGAGTTCTGGGACGCCTGGCACCGCGGTGCCGTCGAGCTGACAGCCACGCGCGACTTCTACGGCGTCTTCATCGGGCGCCTGTGGGCTCAGGCGACCGCCCGGGCATCCGGTCAGGAGCAGACCTCACAGGCCGACCTGGCCTACTTCGCCCCGACACAGGTCAACGAGACGACCCGCTCCCGCCTCAAGGCGGTGCTCTCCCGCCTGCACCTGCTGCACCTGGCCGAACGCACCGCCTCGTCGTGGGCCACTCTGCACTCGCCCATGAGCTTCGACGCCTTCATCACCGACACCTCCCGGCCGGCGGCCGCGGTCCAGCTCATGACGGGGCGCACCCTCCTGGGGTTCTGGGCCCGGGCATTCATCACCGACACCTGGTGCCGCAGGTGCCGCCTGTTCACCGACCTGCCCGTCGCCGACGTCCCACCGACGGCCGCCGAGTCCTCAGGGCAGAAGGCGTAAGGGAGCGAACGCATGCGTGTCACCATCGTCAGCACCTGGTTCCCCACAGAGGTCTCCGCAGGACTGGGCATCTTCGTCGCCCGGCACGCCGCCTCGATGGCCGCCGCCGGACACGACATCCGGGTCGTCCACCTCGTCGCCGCTCACGTCGATGACGGCACGAGACGTACTCGCGTCATGGGTGTGCCGGTCGTGCGGCTGCCCATGACGCCCTCGCGCCCTCATGAGGTGCTGGCCGCCAGACGGGCACTGGGAACGCTGACCGCGGGCAGCGACATCGTCCACACCCACGCCATCTCCACACTCATGCCCTATGCCATGAGGCGGCCGCGCGAGCCGTGGCTCCACACCGAGCACTGGTCGGGACTGGCCAATGGCGGGGCCGCTCTCGGCACGATCGCGCGCGCAGGGGCCCAGGTGGTGCTGCGTCTGGAACGCAGACCCGACGTCGTCACCACCGTCTCCGACCAGCTCGCCGCCGACCTGAGGGCCTACCGCCCTCACGGCGAGATCCTGACCGTTCCCAATGAAGTGACTCGTCCCAGCAGGCCCGCCGAGCGTCGGGCCGTCCAGCTGGGGCGGGACGTCCTGCAGATCGTGGGAGTCGGGGGACTGATCGAGCGAAAGCGTCCGGACCTGGCGGTCAGAACAGTTGCGGCGCTGGCGGAGCTGGGTGTCCCCGCCCGGCTGACCTGGGTGGGCGACGGCCCCCTGGCCGAGCACTGCACCGCTCTTGCCCAGAGCCTGAACGTCGATCTGGAGCTGACCGGTCAGCTCCCCGATGACCTCGTCGGGGAGGTTCTGTCCGTCAACGACCTCTTCCTCGTGCCGACGATGGCAGAGACCTTCTTCCTGGGGGCCGCCGAGGCGCTCGCGGCGGGTCGGCCGGTGGTCACCAGCGACCGCGGCGCGCATACGAGCTTCCTGGACCCCTCCGTCACTGAGATCGTCAGCCAGGACGACCCTCTCACGTGGGCCAGGGCCGTCATCGACGTCATGCACCGTTGCGAGGGACTGACGGCCCAGGACATCCAGGACACGCTGCCACGGGCCTTCTCCCCCGAGGAGGTGGCGGGCGCCTACGGACGCGCCTACGAGGCCGCCATCAGCGTGCACTCCCGGTGATCTCGCCGCGCGCCTGCTCGTAGAGCTCTCGGCAGGCCCTGACGAAGGTGGCCTCCCCGAACCGCTGGCGGGCGCGAGCCCGGATGGTCTCGGGCCGGTAGCCCCCAGCGCGGATGGAGTCAGTCACGTGGGTGAGCGCCTCGGTCAGGGCGGACACGAGGGCGTCGTCGCTGACCTGGGCCGCGGCGGGCAGGACGACGCCGGTCTCGGGCTCGACCATGAATCGTCCCTGCCCAGGTGGGCGTGGCCACGCAAGCCAGCCCCAGAGCCTGGGCCTCGGCCAGGACGGTGCCCCCGGCCTCGACCTCGCTGGCCAGGACGAAGACGTCGCTGGCAGCCATGAGTCCGCTGACTTCGTCGTGGGGCACCCGGCCGGTGAAGGTGGAGGTCTGCTCGATGCCCTCGGCCCGAGCCAGCTCTCGTAAGGGCTCGATCTCGTGGGCCTCGCCTCCGACGAGGAGCAGGCGTGTGGGCTCGCGCCCGGCGGCGACATCGGCGCGGGCCAGCCGGGCGACGGCGCGGATGGTCTCCTCGGGGCGCTTGTTACGCCCCAGGTGGGAGACGTGGCAGACGGTCAGGGCCCTGGGCGTTGTCGCCATGCCGATCCTGGTTGGCGGGCCTGGGGACATCGAAGACCTCGTCGTTGACCGGAAGGGCGATGCTCCTCCACTCCCCGAGCCGCCAGTAGTCCCGCAGGACCTCCGCGAAGGGGTGGAGACGACGGCTCGCCCTGCGGCACGTCGCAGGTCGCGCCGCAGAGCCCGGTACCGCCATCCATGCACACTGCGGTCCGTCGAGCTGGGACGGTGCTCGGTGATGGCCAGTGCGGCGCCCCAGCGCTCGGCGGCGTAGCGGCCGACGTGGATGCCGGTGAACACCGAGTGGGCGTGAACGACGTCGGGAACCGACTCTCCCCCACCGCTGCTGGAGGATTCAGGCAGGCTGCGAATCGTCTCCTCATAGAGCCGCACCGCTCGGGCGGCCACTGCGCGAGCCACCATCCGGTCCCCGGGCAGAACGCCCTTGGGGATCGTGGGCACCGTGCCGCGCACGACGACGATCCCCTCCTCGACATCCACCGTCAGCTCGCGGCGTGCCTGCCAGAAGGAGACCGGCTCCAGGGCGATGACGCCCACTCGCATCCCGCTGCGCTGAAGCATGCGCGCCTGGTCGCGGAAGAAGGAACCGTTGTGGGGGCGGTTCCGGTCCGGGTACCACGAGGGAGTGAAGACAACGTGCACGTCACTGCTCCTCATCGGTCTGAGAGGCTGGGAGACGCGAGTCGAAGCCGCGGACGGTGGACGTCCTGACCTCAGGCCTCTGAGACATCGGCTTCGTGGGAGTCATGTCCGCGCCTCCTTCCGGTCCGGGCGGACCCGTGTGCATCAAACTGCTTGGCCGCGTAGTCGGCCAGCAGTGTGTTGAGCACCAGCAGACCCGCCATCATGAGACCCAGCACGTAGCAGGTGGGCATGACCTCCAGCGGCGACCAGTGCAGCCAGGCCAGGGGCGCGGCGGTGTAGAGCAGGGCGAAGCCCAGCATCCAGTCCTGGTGCTCGGTGACGACGAACAGGTTGGAGATCGGCGAGGTGATGAGCAGCATGAACAGCCACGGGGTCAGGGCCCTCGCGAAGCTCCCGGAGTCGGCCCATCTGGCTCCGAGGAGGAACGGGAAGAGCCACGGCGAGAGCACGTAGATGAGCGCGAAGGGGACGATGCCGATCAGGACCGCCCGCTTGATGGTGACCCGCACCAACGGCCTCATCTGACCGGGCTCGATCGTGGAGAGCTTCTGGAAGAAGACCTTGGCCACCGCGCCGTTGATGAGGATGAGTGGTGCGTCCAGGTAGCGCCAGGCCGTCTGGAACTGGCCCAGCGCGGAGACCGAGTAGCTCGCGATGAGCAGCTGGATGCCGTTGAGGCGCAGGGCGTCCGCCAGGGCGTTGGGGCCATTGAGCAGCGGCATGCGCCGGTAGCGGCGGGCCACCCACCTCAGCGACGGCGCCTCCTGGGGCAGCGGGCGCCACAGCTCCTTGGCCTGGCGTCCCAGATTTCCGAAGGCGAAGACCTGGCCGGCGGTGAAGCCCAGCATCAGGCCGGCCATCCCCCCCATTCCCGCGAGGCCGAGGCCGACCTGGCCAACGTTGACGCCGATCTGCTGCTCAGCCTGGTTGATGGCGATGGCGCGGTAGTTGCTGGAGCGGTTGAACCAGAACTTGAACAGCTCCACCCCCGACATGAGGAAGGTGGTCAGACCCACCAAGGGCATCCACAAGGCGACCTCATGCCCCCACCACCGGGTGACCAGACCGTGCAGGGGAAAAGCCGCCACCGTCGCCAGCAGCGAGACGACGGCGATGCACACCATTCCCAAGCGGGCCACACTCAGGGCCTCGGGCTCCTTCTTGGGGAGCATGATCGTCATGTCGTAGCGCAGTGCCGCCACCGCGACGAGGATTCCCGCGACAGAGGTGTAGATCGCCATCAGTCCCAGGTCGCGAGGCGTGTAGATGCGCGCCAGCACGATCGACATGCCGAAGCTGACCACCTGGGCCACAGCCGTCCCGGTGACGAGGGTCAGCACGTGCCCCAGCAACGGCGAGGACTCCAGAAGCGCCGACACGCGCCGGCGAACCCGCCCGATCAAGCCGCCTGAGGTGGGCGCCGCAGGATCGCCTGCGGCGCCCTTGGCGGAGCCACTCACAAAGTGACCGTCCGATTCTCGCTCGCCGAGGTCAGGACCGCCTCGACGACGTCGAGCGTGGCCACGCCCTCGGCCATGGTGACGTGGCGCTGGGCCACGCCGCGCACGGCGTCGCGGAAGTTCTCCTGCTCCAGGGCCAGCGGCTCGCGCTTGGGGATCGCGTAGCGGATGACGTCACCCTCGCTGACCCCCGGAAGGCGGCGACCTGGTCCCAGGTGGAGGCCACGGTTCCGTTGGCGTGGAAGGTGAGGTCCCCGGTGAGGGTGTCCGCCACGAAGGCGCCCTTCTCCCCGGTGACGATCGTGACGCGCTCCTTGAAGGGGTGAGCCAGTTGACCTGGTGGCTGACGACGATGCCGCCCTCCAGCAGACCGGTGGCCACCATCATGTCCTCGTTCTGGCGGCCCGGAGCGGTGCGTGACCTGCGCAGCCACGGAGGTGTAGCGGGCGCCGGCGACCCAGGCGGTCAGGTCGATGTCGTGGGTGGCCAGGTCCTTGACGACGCCGACGTCGCTGATACGGGCCGGGAAGGGGCCCTGACGGCGGGTGAGGACCTGGTAGACCGCACCGAGCTCGCCGGCGTCGAGACGCTCGCGCAGGGCCCGCAGGGCGGGGTTGCAGCGCTCCACGTAGCCGACAGCGCCCACCAGGCCCCGCTCGGCGAAGGCGGCGGCCACGCGGCGGCCGGCGACGGCGTCGTGGGCGATGGGCTTCTCCACCATGGTGTGCACGCCCGCCTCGGCCAGGGCCAGGGCGACGTCCTCGTGGTAGACGGTGGGGACGGCCACCATGGCGGCGTCCAGTCCGGCGTCGATGAGGGCGTGGATATCAGGCAGGACCGGCAGCTCACCGGCCACGCCGAAGCGGTCGCCACCGGGGTCGGCCACGGCCACGAGCTCCATGCCCTCGGTGGCACGGATGACCCGGGCGTGGTGGCGTCCCATGGAGCCCAGGCCGATGAGGCCCACGCGCAGGGGGTTGTCCGCCGTGCCCTTGTCGGTGAGGTAGTGGACCTCGGGCAGCGCGGTGGTGGCCTGCCCGTCGAGGGCGACGTTCTCGCTCATGTCAGGCACCTGCCTTGACGGTGGCGGCCACGGCCTGGCCGATGCGCTCCAGGTCCGCCTCGCTCAGGGAGGGGTGGACCGGCAGGGAGAGGCACTCGCGAGCGGCCTTCTCGGTGCCGGGCAGCTCGAGGCCCTCGGCGTAGTGGGCCAGGGAGGCCAGACGGTGGTTGGGGATCGGGTAGTAGACGCCGCTGCCGACCTGCCACTCCTCGCGCAGGGCGGCCTGGACGGCGTCGCGCTCGGCGCCCGTGGCCCCCTCGAGGCGGATCGTGTACTGGTGGTAGACGTGCGTGTAGCCCTCGGGGACGACGGGGGTGACGACGCCATCGACGCCCGCCAGCAGCTCGTTGAGGCGCGCAGCGTTGGCCTGGCGGGCAGTGGTCCAACCGGCCAGCTTGGTCAGCTGGACACGGCCGACGGCGGCGGCCACGTCCGTCATGCGGTTGTTGAGGCCCACCAGCTCGTTGGCGTACTGCTGCTCCATGCCCTGGTTGCGGATGAGGCGGCAGCGGCGGGCCAGCTCGGCGTCGGCCGTGGTGATCATGCCGCCCTCGAGGCTGGTCATGTTCTTGGTGGGGTAGAAGGAGAAGGAGCCCCAGGCCCCGAAGGTGCCCACGGGCTTGCCGTCGATGGCGGCGCCGTGCGCCTGGGCGCAGTCCTCGAAGACGGCCAGGCCGTGGCGCTCGGCGATGGCGAGGATCTCCGGCATGTTGGCGGGCAGACCGTAGAGGTGGACCACCTCGATGGCCGCCGTGCGCTCGGTGATGGAGGCCTCGACGCTGGCGGGGTCGAGGGTGAAGGTCACCGGGTCGATGTCGGCGAAGACCGGCACGGCGCCGCTGATGGCCACCGAGTTGCCGGTGGCGGCGAAGGTGAAGGAGGGGACGATGACCTCCGGGGCCCCGCCGGCGCGCTCCTGGAGCTCAGTGGCCAGAGTGGCCACGTGCTGGGCCGAGGTGCCGGAGTTGACGGCCACGCAGTGGACGCCGTCGACGACCTGGGCGGAGAACTCCTCCTCGAAGGCCTTGACCTGGGGCCCCTGGACGACCATGCCCGAGGTGAGGACGGCGTCGACGGCGTCGCGCTCCTCCTGCCCGATGATCGGCTTGGCTGCTGGGATGAACTCGCGTGACATCAGTGGGTGACCTCTCGGATGGTGGTGGATTCGAGCTGGACTGCGCGCCGGACCCGGCAGCGGGCTCGGCATCGAACTGCTCGTACAGGGTCCCGGTGACGGGGCAGCGCCAGCGCGGGGCGCCGTCGGGGCCGGGATCGGCCGGGGTGAGGGGCTCGCCGGCGCGCCCGACCCAGCCGATGCGGCGGGCAGGAACCCCGGCGACCAGGGCGTGGGCGGGGACGTCCTTGGTGACCACGGCGCCGGCGGCCACCGTGGCCCAGGCCCCGATGCGCACCGGGCGACGCACACGGCGCGGGCGCCGATCGACGCACCCTCCTCGATGGTGACTCCCACGGGCTCCCAGTCGGCGGCCGACTTGAGCGAGCCGTCGGGGTTGACGGCCCGGGGGAAGTGGTCGTTGGTCAGCGTGACCGCCGGACCGATGAAGACCCCGTCGGCCAGGCGGGCCGGCTCGTAGACCAGGGCGTAGTTCTGCACCTTGCAGCTGTCCCCCATGACGACGCCCTCACCGATGTAGGCGCCGCGCCCCACGATGCAGTCCCGTCCGAGGACGGCGTGCTCACGGACCCTGTGCGAGGTGCCAGATGCTGGTGCCCTCTCGAGCACGGCTTCTCGGAGACATCGGCGGACGGGGCGATGCGGGTGGCCACGGCAACTCCTGTGCGGGCGGCTCGCACCGCCCTGACGATCGAATGAGTCCGGGCAGCCTGGTGGCTGCCGGAAGCCGTGCCGCTCCGGTCGCCCGAGGCGGCGGCGCTGCACGACCTGCCCCATCCTAGGGGACTGATCCTCATGAGACGACGCCTGGGCACGCCCCGAAGGAGACCCTACCCCACCAACGCCGACCGCCTCCGCCTCCCGCAAGAGGGCTGGCGCCCCATCTTCGCGTGCAAGAATGCGGTGGTGACTACCTCCACCGCAACGCAGACCGGGGAGCCCACCCCGGTGTCCCCGGTCACCGACACCTGGCTCGTCATCCCCTGTACAACGAGGCGACCGTCGTGCGCGAGGTCATCTCCCAGGCTCGCACCATCTTCCCCTATGTCGTCGTCGTCGATGACGGCTCCAAGGACGCCTCGGCCCGGGAGGCCGCGGCCGCGGGGGCCGTCGTGGTGCGCCACCCGATCAACCTCGGCCAGGGCGCAGCGCTGCAGACGGGCTTCTCCTACGTCCTGGAGAAGACCAATGCCGACTACGTCGTCACCTTCGACGCCGACGGCCAGCACTCCCCCACCGACGCCGCCGCCATGGTCGCCGCGGCGCGCGACGAGGATCTCGCCGTCGTCCTGGGCTCACGCTTCCTCGAGGGCCCGTCCCCGGTGGGCTGGCTCAAGCGACTCGTCCTGCGCACAGCGGCGGCCGTCAGCTCGCACACCTCCGGCATGCGCCTGACCGACGCCCACAACGGCCTGCGGGTGATCCGCCGCGACGTCCTGGAGCAGCTCGACCTCAAGCAGAACCGGATGGCGCACGCCAGCGAGATCATTCGCAAGATCGGCGCCACCGGCATGCCCTGGCGCGAGTTCCCGGTGCACATCGTCTATACCGAGTACTCCCGCTCCAAGGGCCAGTCCCTGTGGAACTCGGTCAACATCCTGGTCGACCTGCTCTTCTCCTGAGCCCGGCACGGAAGGCACAGCCCATGATTCATCAGTTCGCCGCCCAGGTCACCCCTGATCACGAACCACCAGCTCTACATCCAGGCCGCCCCTGATCCTGGCCGTGATCGCCGTCGGCTGGATGATGCTGCGCACCCCGGCGGGGCCCGCCACATGGCCGCCCGCAGGCTGGTCACCCTGGCCTTCGTGGCCTTCGCCGTCTTCAACATCACCTTCCCCTGGGTGATGAGCTCGATCGCGCACCGGATGGGGAGTCGGGCGAGGCACTGACTTCCTGCTCTACGCCCCTGGTCATTGCCTTCCCTGGCGCAGATCCCTCCTCCTTCCGGCGCAACAGCGCCAGAGAGCGCCAGATCACTCACCTGGCTCGGCGCATCGCCCTGGACAATGCCCCCGAGCCCCCGCTGCCGCACGGCTCACTACTGAGGCCGACGACTGAGGACTCGACCCCGAGGCGCCCGGCGAGCGCACCGGGCGCTTCCCCTCAGGATCGGGAGGCGCGAACCTCGAGCTCCTCACGCAGGCGCAGACCGCCGGTCAGCAGCCAGCGCACCGGCGCTCGCCACGGGCGTCGTAGACGCCCCTGAGGTAGTGCCGGGCCGAGGCGTGGTGCGCCCGGATCATCTTCTCGGGGCGGGCCTTCCAGCTGGCCCCCTGCTCGTGGACGACGACGGAGCCCGGCACCTGCACGTTGAGCCAGCCGGCCCGCCCGACCCGCTCCCCTAAGTCCACGTCCTCGAAGAACATGAAGTACTCGTCGTCGAAGCCCTCCAGGCGCCTCCAGGCGGCAGCGGGCAGCAGCAGGCAGGCCCCGGAGAGCCATCCCACCGTTCGGGTCTCGCTCAGAAGTCCCCTGTCCGGCGGTGTGATAGGCGGCCGAGAAGGGGTTGTCCGGCCAGATTCTGCCCAGGACGGCGTGCCCGGCGCCCTTGACCAGGGAGGGCAGGGCGCGCCCGGAGGGGTAGACGGTGCCGTCGGGATTGAGCAGGAGGGGGCCCAGGCAGCCGGCCGCCGGGTTGGCCCGGCCCGCATCGATGAGGACGTCCAGGCTCCCCGGGCCTCCAGACGAGATCAGGATTGGCCACCACGATCCAGTCCTCCTCCAGATCCGCGGCCGCAAGGTTGGCGCCCGCCCCGTAACCGAGGTTGGTGCCGTCCCCGACGACGCGCGCCCCGTGGCGCTGAGCAGCAGCAGTGACGACGTCGTGCTCGGTGCCGTTGTCCGCGATGACGACGACGAGTCTGCGCGCCGTCGCCGTGGCCAAGGAGGCCAGGAAGCGCTCCAGCTCCTCTCCCGGGTTGAAGGCGACCGTCACCACTCGCACACTCTGCTCGTCGGGAGCGAGGGGCCTGGTCCCCCAAGCCCTCCCGTACCTGATTCGAAGCACTGGCGGGAGTGGCCGAGGGCGCTGTTCGGCGTGGGTTTGGCAACACTGGTCACGGAGAAAGCCTAGCCCCGTTACCCGTGTGAGGGTCTTCACCCCGCATTGGGTAAATCTCATGTAACAGGTGTAGGGAGGCCCATATGGTTTAGCAGTCTCGTTCCCTATGATCGCTTCCGTGCCTCAGTTCAGTAAGCCGCACGCGCGGCACTCCTCCAAGGAACTCGGACGCCGTCTGGCCCGCCGAGTAGGACTCAGCCTGCTCGCGGTGACGATCTTCGTCGTCTCCGCCGCGGGCTTCGCGTGGCACAACATCCAGTCGCGGATCACCTGGTTCAACATCGACAGCCTGCTGACCGAGGAGGACCGGCCCGGCACCAAGCCGCCGGACAGCTACGAGGGTCGTGCCGTCAACCTCCTGATCCTGGGCACCGACTCGCGCGCGGGGAGCAACAACGTCGACGGATCTCAGGGCGATGACGAGGTCTCCGTGGCCCGCTCCGACACGGCGCTGGTCATGCACATCTCGGCCGACCGCAAGCGCGTCGATGCCGTGTCCATCCCTCGCGACACGCTGGTCGACATCCCCGAGTGCACCACCCTCGATGGCGGGAAGACCGAGGCCAGCGAGGACGCACCGTTCAACTCCGCCTTCGCCAAGGGAGCCGGCAGCAGCAGTGACGACAAGAAGGCCGTGGCCTCTGGAGCCGCCTGCACCCTCAAGACGGTGGAGACGCTGACGCACGTGCGCATCGATGACTTCATCGTCGTTGACTTCACCGGTCTGTCCAAGGTGGTCGACTCCCTCGGCGGCGTCCACGTGCAGGTCGATGAGGCCATTGACGACCCGAGTACACCGGTTTCAAAGCTCGCTGAGGGCTGCCAGAAGCTGGACGGCGAGAACGCCCTGCAGTACGCCCGTGTCCGGCACGGGGTGAGCGACGGCTCGGATCTCCCGCATCACCCGCCAGCAGAACCTCATGAGGGCGATGGCCTCCAAGGCGCTGTCCTCCAGCCTCCTGACGAAGTCCGGCTTCCTGACCTCCACCCTGGAGACCCTCACCACGTCTGAGCGCATCGGTCAGATCGGCAACCCTGTCGGGTCTGGCCTACTCCATCCAGGGCGTGGGCATCGACAAGATCAACTTCGTCACTATGCCGAACGAGCCCGCAGCCGACCCTGAACCAGGTGGTCCCTCTGAGGGCGCCAAGAAGGTCTGGAAGGCCCTCGAGGAGGACAAGCCCTGTCCCCACCGACACCTCGGCCCCCGGCCTCGTCGGACTCGAGCGCCACCACGGACGACTCCTCCTCGCAGAGCACTGACGAGTCGGCCGAGACCTCCGACCCTCCCAGGCCACCCCGACGCCGGCGCCGACCACTCAGGCCCCCAATGCGAGTAACCCCTCAGCAGCAACCCGCCGCGAAGCCGACCACCCCTGCCTGCCCCGCCTGAGGCAGAATCAGTGGTGTGACTCGACAGACGACTCACTCCCGCCCTCGATCACCCCGGGCTCCGGTGGAGGCAGGCCTCAACGCAGGCAGCGCCCCATTGATGCTGTCAACCAGCGCAGCCGCGAGCGCGGGGAGGCGTCCGGCGGCGAGGCCGTCGCCCAGCCCACTGACGTTGCCGGCGGCTCCCCGCGCCGCCCGTCATCGCCGACCGCCCGCCGCCCCTCAGCGGCACTCGGTCCCTGGGCCGCAACGACAGTGACCGGCCGGCCTCGGCTCAGTCCGCCTCCGTGCGGGAGGGCCAGCAGCCGCCCTCAGTCCAGCCGCGTCGCTCCCTCCGCGCCGTCTCAGCGAGGCAGCCACGCCCGGGCCGGGTCGAGCGCCATCCCCTTGGAGCCGGATGCCGGCGTCGGCAACGGCGCGTCTGAGCCGGAGCGCACTCAGGCGATGCCCGTGCGGCGCGGCACCTACCCCGTGGGTTCTCGGCCCCGCAGCCCCCGCGAGCCCGCTGCGGGTGGGCCGTCGCTCAGGCCCGAGCGTCCGCGGCGACCGCAGCGCTCCCGTCCGAGGTGGCGCCGGATCGTGGGCTGGACAGTCGTCGTCATCGTCGTCGCCCTGGCTCTCATCGCAGCGCGGGTCGCCTGGCTGTGGAACGACGTCTCCTCCCAGCTCCACCGCGTCGATGCCCCTGTCCGGGGCGGCGGACACTCCCGGCGAGACCTGGCTCATCGTGGGATCGGATGCGCGGAGGCGCCGTCCAGGACGAGACCGAGGGGCGCGCGCCGACTCGATCATGCTGCTGCACAAGGCGGACAACGGGCAGACGAGCCTGACCTCCCTGCCGCGCGACACCTACGTGGACATTCCCGAGTACGGGGAGAACAAGATCAACGCCGCCTACTCCTTCGGCGGCCCCAAGCTGCTGGTCCAGACCGTGGAGAAGCTCTCCGGGCTGACCGTGGACCACTACGTGGAGGTCGGCATGACCGGGGTGTCCCAGATGGTCGACGCCGTCGGCGGGTCAACGTCTGCCTGGACTACGACGTCGCCGATGAGGACTCCGGCCTGGTCTGGGACACCTCTCAGGGCACGTGTCAGACGGTGGACGGGACGAAGGCGCTGGCCTACTCCCGGATGCGCAAGTCGGACCCGACCGGTGACGTGGGTCGCGGTCAGCGCCAGCGCGCCGTCATCTCCGCAGTGGTCTCTGGCGGCAGCGCCGTCCACCGCCTGCTCCTTCTCCCGGCAGGACGCGCTGGTCGACGCCGGCACGAACGCGCTCACGGTGGATCGCAGCGCCGGCACCATGAGCATCGCCCAGATGGTCCTGGCCTTCCGCTCCGCCTCCGGCAGCGGTCTGACCGGCGCCCCGCCCATTGAGGACCCCGCCTACTCCCCTGAGGACGCCGACATCGGCGAGACGGTACTGCTGCAGGACACCACCGCCCCGAACTTCTTCCGCTGCGCGAGAAGCTGCGAGCGACTTACCAGTCTGACGGGGAAGCTGACGAGCGGGCCGGCACCTCAGACCGAGTCCTGCACGCTCAGCCGTCGGGTGGGGCCGCTAGCGAAGTGGGGCCGGGGTCGGCCTGCCAGGAGGTGTAGGGAGGAGGCGACGATGTCGTCCAGGTCGTGCTCGGCCTTCCACCCCAGGACCTCGCCGATGCGGGTGGCGTTGCCGATGAGCTGGGGCGGGTCGCCGGCGCGGCGGGCGAGCTCCTCGGGCTCCAGGTCCAGGCCCGTGGAGGCGATGACCTGGAGACGACCTCGCGCACCGAGGCGCCCTGGCCGGTGCCGACGTTGAAGACGTGCTCGGTCATCTCCTGGCCGCCGGGCCAGGTAGTCCAGGGCGGCGATGTGGGCGACCGCCAGGTCCTTGACGTGGATGTAGTCGCGCACGCAGGTGCCGTCGGGGGTGGGGTAGTCAGTGCCGAAGATCTTGGGGGTCTCGCCCTTGGCGAGGCGGTCGAGGACCATGGGGATGAGGTTGAGGGTGGCCATGTCGCCCCAGGTCGTCCCAGCCGGCTCCGGCGACGTTGAAGTAGCGCAGGCCGGCCCAGCGCAGCCCCCAGGCCTTCTCGGCGTCGGCCATCATCCACTCCCCGATGAGCTTGGTCTCGCCGTAGGGGTTGATGGGGTGGCAGTCGATGTCCTCGGGAACAACCTCCACCGGGGGCATGCCGTAGACGGCGGCCGAGGAGGAGAAGATCATCTGCTTGACGCCAGCCGTCTCCATGGCCAGCAGCATGTTGGCCAGGCCGCCGATGTTCTGCTGGTAGTACCAGGCGGGGCGCTCGACGGACTCGCCCACCCTGCTTGCGGGCGGCGAAGTGGATGACGGCGGTGACGCCGCGCGAGGTCATGACCTCGGCAAGGGCCTCGGGGGCCTGGCCGCTGGCGACGTCGAGCTCGACGAGGGAGGCTCCCTTGACTCGCTCCGGCGTCCCGTAGGACAGGTCATCGACGACGACGACCTCCTCCCCGCGCTCGAGGAGAAGTCGGACTACGTGCGCGCCGATGTAGCCGGCGCCTCCAGCAACGAGAATGCTCATGCCCCCAGTCTACCCACGCTCGCTCAGAAACGAACAGAAACGAACGTTGAATCAACGCGTCGTCTCATTGCACCGTGCTGTCTCATGACTTCTGAGAGTTTCGGATGTCGCGACATCTGAGACACTGGTTGGGCGGCTTGCCGGGGACCGTGCGGCATGCACCACGTCTGACGAGCTCAGCTCCGGCCTCCGAGCTCACCCTCGGGTAAGCGCCTCGCGTTCAGGGTAGGGCGCCGGTCGTACCCTGAACCCCCGAACGCGAGGCATAAAGTACGAACGCGACGCCGGCCTACGCGGCCGACTGCGCCGCCAAGGCACCACGGAGGTCGATCCCGCCCTTCGCCCAGTGTCCACTCCGAGGGTGGGGCGCCACTGCACTGAGCGTCGGGTGTACTCCATGGGGGCCGGGGGCTCGTAGCAGTACATGCACAACCCCCGGCCAGTGAGATCCCCACCCTCGTGCAGCAGACCGCCCCTAGGCGGGACTCGAGCCGAAGCGAGTGCTGCGTCGAGGCCACCGAACGTCTCAGAAGCCATGACACTCAAACGTCTCTCAAGTGAGGAGACAGCACACTTCGGGTTCCCGCACGAAGGCCCCGCCTACGTTGAGTACACCGCCCCTCCTCCGGTAGTACCTGAGCGACTGCGACCCACCGGGACAGCCCCTCACACCCTGGTACACCGGTGTACGCTGGCACCACAACACCCTCAGGCCTCTCGCTCACCAGAGCACGCCCAAATCGGGGTTTTTGCACACCACACCTACAATTGGAGGATGAATCCTCCAGGTCAACGTTACGATAAACCAGCGCTCAACGAGAACGAGCTTATTGAGCGCTACCTTGAACGCAGCCTCACCATCACAGACCGGAATCGCGCCGCCAGACACCTCCGACATATCGAGGCTTATTCATGGGGTGTATGTGACCATGAGTCCGAGGACGGCGGTGATGGAGCTTCTTCACAGCATCCACTGAAGGTGCTGTGGCCTGCGCAGATGCTGGCGTCGGCTAATCCTGTGAATAAGCCTCAAGGGGACGACTGCGGCATCTACTCTCCGGCTGTGTGACCAGGCGTCGGGCGGGCTGAGTGGGGGTTTCGGCGGTGTGTTGTGGGGCCTGGGTGTCACGTGTGGCGACTTTTAGGGCGTCCATTGGCTGACGCGCCCGTGCCTGTACGGCTCTGGCCTGGGCGTACGTGGCCGGAGAGTGTAGGGTGAGTCTTTTAGTGTGGTGGCAATTCCTGCGGGGCTTCCCTGGCCGGTGTGGCTGCCTGAGATCAGTAGAGGGGGCATCGTGGGACCCGGATTCTCGACCAAGATTCACCAGGAGGTACTCCCACGATGCCCAGTGACCAGTCTGCCGTCTCCGTCCTGATTCAGGAAGTCCTGTCCGACCCGGACCTGGCCCATGATGACGTCTTCCGTCGTCTACTCCAGGCCGGCTTGCAGGACCTGATCGACGCCGAGGCCACCGCCCAGATCGGCGCAGAACCCTATGAGCGCTCCAGCACGCGCTCCAACCGACGAAACGGCAAGCGCCCCAAGAAGCTGGCCACCACGGCCGGGGAGGTGGACCTGGCCATCCCCAAGCTGCGGCAGGGATCGTTCTTCCCGTCCCTGCTCTGCCCACGCAAACGGGTCGACAAGGCCCTGTACGCCGTGATCTGCTCAGCCTGGATCGAAGGGGTCTCGACCCGCAAGGTCGACGACCTGGTCAAGGCCCTGGGCAACGAGTCGGGTATCTCCAGATCCACCGTCTCAAGGATCTGCAAGGACATCGACGAGGCAGTGGGTGAGTTCCTCACCCGCCCGTTGGACCACACCTGGTTCCCCTACGTGTTCGTCGATGCCACCTACGTGGATGTCAGGGTCAACCACCGGGTGGTCTCTCAGGCCCTGGTGGTCGCCACCGGGGTCTCGGCCCAGGGACGTCGCGAGATCCTGGGTATGGCGCTCGGCGACGCTGAGACCACGGACTTTTGGACCTCCTTCCTGCGGTCCCTGCGCGAGCGGGACCGAGGGTCGCCACCGACCAGGACCCCGAGGGCGTCGTGCTGGTCACTAGTGACGCCCACCCAGGTATCCGGGCCGCGGTCAAGGCGATCCTGCCTGGCGCCGCCTGGCAGCGGTGCCGGGTCCACTTCGCCCGCAACATCACCTCCAGGCTCGGCTCGGCCCGCTCCAAGCCTGCGGGCGCCCTGATCTCCACGATCTTCGCTCAGACCAGCCGGGAGGCCGTCACCGCCCAGTACCAGCACGTCATCGACTCCCTACGCCCCTCCTTCCCACAAATCGCTGACATGCTCACCGACGCCGAGCCGGACCTGACCGCGTTCGCACCTTCCCCAGGAGCACTGGCCCAAGATCTGGTCCAACAACCCCATTGAGCGTCTGGGCCGCGAGATCAAGCGCCGCGCCGACGTCGTGCAAGTCTTCCCCGACCGGCAGTCCGTCACCCGCCTGATTGGTGCCGTCCTGCTCGAGCAGCACGAGGAATGGCAGTACGGCGAACGCCGCTACCTGTCCGAGGCCTCCCTCAGACACCTTACCCACACACTCCACCACGACCAGCACGCCCTACCCGACCACAACACCATCACCCTCAACCCCTAACCCGATCTACACCACACCAAAAGATTTGACCCGGAGTGTGATGGTCGTCGGCCTGGGGTGCGTCTGAAAAGTCGCCAATCGTGACACCGCACTCGCAGGGCGAGCCTGGTGGTCTACTCTCCGACTGCGTGTACCAGGTGTCGGGCGGGCTCAGTGGCGAGTGTCGGCGGTGCGTTGTGGGATCTGGGTGTCACGTGTGGCGACTTTTAGGGCGTCCATTGGCTGACGCGCCCGTGCCTGTACGGCTCTGGCCTGCGTATACGTGGCCGGGTGTGATGGTCGTCGGCCTGGGGTGTGTCTGAATAGTCGCCGTTCGTGACACCGCGCTTGCAGGGCGGGCCTGGTGGTCTCGCCTCCGGTTGTGTGCTGGGGGTGTGGGGGTTAGTGGCCTTGGGCTTCTTCGGCGTCGTCGGTGAGGTAGGGTGACGACGCGGACCAGGTCGTAGGGGGTGGAGGTCTCGGTGGTGGTGATGGTGCCTTCAATGGGTCGCCACTGGTTGTCGCCTTTGGGGGCGGTATCAGGGTGGTCCCAGGTGGTGGTCAGGGTCGTGGTCACACCGGTGGCGGTGTGCTGCAGTGGTGGGTCACAGTCTGGCTGGGGTAGGGGGCTCCGGGGTCGGTGGTGGTTGTGGTGGTGCCGTCTCCCCAGCCCCAGGTGTAGGAGGCGGTGAACTCCACCTCGATGGGGTGCCCAGGATCGTGGTGGTCTGATACCGGGGGTGGGGTTGGTGTAGACGATGAAGGCCATGGAGATGATGACCTTGGGTCCCGGGGGCTGGCGCGTGATGCCCGAGCCCTGAGCAATCAGCGTCGCGGCCTGACGAGTGGTGATCGTGCGGGGACCGCTGCCGCCGCTGGCGTCAGTGGTGTCGTCCTGCGGAATGGGCATTCGCCGTCCGAGCACGCACCCCAAGGGATCATCCGGCCCTTTGCCCGGTTTGGTGTTGCAGTCCCAGTGAGGTTGCTCCTCCCACATCGACGGATCCGAGGCCGTCACAGACGGATGCTCCTGAGACGGAGACCCACCAGAATCCGGCGCACCCTCCTGAGGGACGGTCTCAGTCACCTCCCCATAGGTTTCCACTCCTGCATCCGTATTCCCGGCAGTCACATTAGATTCAACAGTAGCGGAATCTGAACTTGCATTGCCGGAATTTTGTATCGGAAATACGAGCGACGCAACAAGACCAACTAAAGCAACGGGGATTAGTTCCATTATTTAGCCACCTCAACCCCACCAACGAACCATCTACCATTAACATACCTTACACCAAAGTTGAGATTTCTCCCTTCGTCTGGAGTGGATGTTTTGGCCGCCCTTCCATCTCCAGGATGGGAAGTCATGGCGCCATAATCTACGACAACCGTAACGCGATTGTAATCACGACCCTCTAGTTTTTCATAGTATGTCGTGTTGGTAATATTCTGCTCCCACTTATCAATCCATCCTCCAGTGGCGTGTGGGCTGGTTGCTCTGCTGATGGCTGATTGGCAGAATTTGCAACTGTCTTCGCTCATCTTTGCTAGCTCGGTGGTGTTGCCGGTCATGAAGGCGTAGCGGTAGAGGTCGAGGAAGTAGCGAACGCTGGAAGCTGCCCCTTCGGGGCTCTCCTCGTTCATCTGGGAGGGTTTGGCTGGTGCGGGTTCGGCCAGGGCGGCATCGCGCTTGGCGCGCAGCTCAGGAGTCAGAGCCGCTTCCCGGGAGGCGGTCGCAGAGGCATTAACATCAGCAATGCCCTTCTCAGCCCGAGCGATAGCCGCAGAAGCACTGGCGCTGGCACTCACGCTGGCCTCAGCCTTGGCATCCTTCACCGAGCAGGCCGCCGCCCCCAGCGCCAGCACACACACCACCACCAGACCAGCCACACCCCGCCGGCACCCGAAACGAGAACCGGGCCGAGCCTCGGGTCGGGGTCAGGGGCCTGGGCCCCGGCAGCGTTGACCCACGCGGCCGTCCCGGACTGACGGCCAGGGCCTCTTGCTCCGCGTACCTGTCGACACCATCAAGGGTCAGGCCGGTCTGACGGTCGTGTGCGGTGGGACGCCGCCCCGGAGTGGCTAGCCGTCTGCTCGGCCGCTCCACCCCTCCAGGCGGAGACACCCGCCCCTCGCGCTCGCCGAGGTCCAGGTGGGCGTGGCGTTCACGTGAGGTGAGGCTCAGCTCCGGCACGGATGATCGACCGCTTGCCGGCTCCAGCTCTCCCCTCAGGGTCACCTGCTCCGCAGGCTCGCCGGAGTCAATGAGAGCCAGCCTGCCGCGACGCCTGTGCATGACAGGGCCCCGCTCCGACACAGCGACCTGGCCAGAGCCGGATACCGGCTCCCGGGCACCCGCAGGCTTGGGGGATCGTAGGGACGCACTCATCACGGAAGCCTCCTCGCCGCCGAAACAACTCCATACCCCGCCCGGCCGGGCGACACTGCCCGTCAAGCGGTGTATTGACACTACCCGCCCCAACGCCCCACACCAGACCCCGACACCACCCTGTGGAAAAACCCCGGAAAGAGACTCATGCGTTAGCCCCCGTCGTTGCCGGCCCAGTACTCCGACCGCAGGCCGCCTCGCCTCGGCGCCAGCGCGGAGAAACGACGATCACTCATGGTGACAGTTTTCAGGACGTGAATCGATGGTGAGCGTCGAAGAGCCGGCTCAGGCCTGGGGCCAGACGACGACCAGGCAGACCGCCAGGACCTCGCAGGCCCAGCGGGGCAGGAGGCCGCGTGACCGGATAGGAGACGCGGGTCTGACCTGCTGCGACGGAGGGCAGGAACGGCGGAAGAAAGAGGTGTCAGTGCTCATGGGACCAGGCTGTCAGAGCGAGATCGCCCGCACGATCCAGCCACCTAGTCGCTCGATGTCGGGGGCAAGTCCCTGGTAGTGGTGTAGGGGTCTTCGTGGTTAGGGGTCAGTGGGTCAGTGTCGGGGGCGTGCTTGGCTGACCGTCCTGGAGCTTGTTGGTGGTCTGGCACTGTTTGAGGGTGTCCAGGCTGAGGTAGCGGCGGCCCTCGGCCCATTCGTCGGTCTGCGCTGCCAGGACGGCGCCGACCAGGCGATGATGGTGTCCCTGTTGGGGAAGACGCCTACTGAGTCGGGTGCGGCGGCGGATCTCCTTGTTGAGGCGTTCTTGGGGGTTGTCGGACCAGATCTGCCGCCATACCTCGACGGGAAAGGTGGCGGTAGGCCAGCAGGTCGGCTCGCGCGGCGTCGAGGTGGTCAGCGGCCTCGGGCAGCGGGTCACGGGTGTAGTCCAGGTGGCGGTTGAACTGGGCCTCGACGGCTGCTGCGTCGGGCTGGTCGTAAACCCGAGTGGAGCATGGTCTTGAGGACCGGCCAGGCGCTCTTGGGGGTCACCGTCATCAGGTTGACGGCGTAGTGGGTGCGGCAGCGCTGCCAGGTCGCTCCGGGCAGGTTCGCGGTGATGGCCTCGACCAGACCCGTGTGGGCGTCAGAAGTGACCAGCCGGACCCCTCCCAGGCCTCGGGCAACCAGGTCGGCGAGGAACTCGTTCCACGCTGCTCCGCTCTCGCAAGTGGCTACCTGCAGGCCCAGGACCTCGCGATGTCCGTCGGCGTTGACCCCAGTGGCCGTCAGGACCACCGCACTGACCACGCGACCGCCTTGACGGACCTTCATTGTCAGGGCGTCGGCCGCCACGAAGATGAAGGGGGCCGGCGTCGCCCAGGGGCCGGTTACGGAAGGAGGCGACGTGCTCGTCGAGCTCAGCCGCCATACGTGAGACCTGCGACTTCGACAGCGAGCTGACGCCCAGGGCGCCTACCAGCTTGTCCATATGTCGGGTGCAGACTCCTGCCAGGTAGGCGTCGGCGAGCACCGTGATCAGTGCGGACTCGGCCCGTTTGCGGCGCTCGAGCAGCCAGTCGGGGAAGTACGAGCCGGTACGCAGCTTGGGAACAGCCACGTCAATGGTCCCGACCCGGGTGTCCAGGTCCCGGTGGCGGTAGCCGTTGTGCTGGGCCCGGTGCTCGGGGCTGGCCTGACCGTACTCGGCGCCGCACACCGCGTCGACGTCGGCCGACAGCAGGGCGTTGACCATGGTCTGCAGCAGACTGCGCATCAGGTCCGGGGAGGCCTGTCCCAGAGCCTGGTCAAGGACTCCAGCAGGGCCGACAATGTCAGGAGCGATCATCGCGATGATGCCCTTTCGAGGACTCGGTGGAAGGCTGACTCGAAGAGGCTTATTCATAGGGCTAGCCGACTCCAGCATCTGTGCAGGTCAGAGCGCCTTTGACGGATGCTGTGAATAAGCCTCGAAGAACCACACGGTGACCGCACCCACAACCAATACGAGAGCAAGCCACCGGCAGCTACACCACACTACGGGGCAATACTCTCTGAGACTGCACGCTCTTTTAGAGAACTACCAACGCATCCCGCTGAATGCCCTGGGTATGAAGGCCAGCTGGGCCGACGACGAGTTCTGGCAAGAGGCCTTCAAGGCCGGCACCGAACCCAGGTTCTCGCCCGATCAGTACGGGCAGTCAGTAGGGTGACTGCATGGTTGAACTCGTCCTGCTCTGCTTGCCGACCATCGTCTACCTCGTCGTGCAGTCACGCGGGCAGGATCGCAGGTCACGCTTCAGGGCCGCACTGGCTCGCGCAGGAGTTTCCTGGGGCTCACCTGCGGGCTACGGCTGGGCGCTGCTCGTACTGCTCCCGCTGATGCCGACGGTGTGGCTCCCTCTTACCCTCATTCCCACCGACGTGCAGGGGGCGTCCGGGCTGTCCCTCGTTCGACTCACCTCAGTGGGAACAGCCATCGGAATCGCGCTTCGGGCCATCGGCGAGGAGGTCTTCTTTCGTGGGCTGCTCGGCGGAGTGCTCGTGAGGCGGTTCGGCTTCAAATGGGGCAACCTCCTCCAAGCCACCATCTTCCTCGCACCACACATGGCCCTGCTGCTGCTCGACGTACGGCTGTGGCCGCTCCTGCCCGCGCAGTTCGCCGCAGGGTGGATGATGGGATGGCTGCGCCACAAGACCGACACTTTCGTCCCCGGTGCCGTGGTGCATGTCTTGGTGAATATCGTGGTCGGGCTCATCACCGCCTGACGGCACCGCAGGACGAACGCGGACACACCGCTCCATCCAACCACGCACTGAGACGCTCCAGGGCCCCCAATCGCAGGAACGGCCTCGCCTCAGCCCTGGGCGCGGCGCGCGCGCAAGGCGGCACCCTTGGCGTGAGCGACCTCGCTGAGGTCCGTCTGGAAGGCCCGCATGGCCGCGGCCAGGCGGGCGGCCTCCTGCCCCTGACCGGACGCGAGGATGCGCACCGCCAGCAGCCCGGCGTTACGGGCCCCGCCGATGGAGACGGTGGCCACCGGGACCCCGGCGGGCATCTGCACGATGGACAGCAGGGAGTCCATGCCGTCGAGGTACTTCAGCGGCACCGGCACCCCGATCACCGGCAGCTCGGTGACGGCCGCCAGCATTCCGGGCAGGTGGGCCGCTCCCCCGGCGCCGGCGATGATGACCCGCAGCCCCCGCTCGGCAGCGGCGCGCCCGTAGTCGATCATCTCGGTGGGCATGCGGTGGGCGGAGACGACGTCGGCCTCATAGGCCACACCGAAGTCATCGAGGACCTCGGCGGCGGCCCCATGACCGGCCAGTCCGAGTCCGAGCCCATAACGATGCCGACCACCGGTCGCCCCGCGTCCTTCGTCCCCCCACCGTCGTTGCGCTGACCTCGCTCATGAATGTCCTCCCTTGCCTTCCCTGTCTTCCGTGTTCTGCGTGCCGTGGTCTGAATGCGTCCGGCTCAGGCGTCCCCGCGCAGGATGGCGACGGCCCCGCGTGCCTGCTCGACGACGTCGGCGACCTCCTGATCCGGGCCGACCGTCGTGGTGACGTGCCCGAGCTTGCGTCCCGCTCGCCACTGCTTGCCGTAGAGGTGGATGCGGGCCTCGGGGTGCGCGGCCATGGCCCGGGCCAGGGCATCGGTCCCCGGCTCGCGCCGCCCGCCGATGAGGGTTGACCATGACGGTGGTGGGCGCCGTGGCATCAGTGGCCCCCAGCGGCAGGTCGAGAACCGCCCGCAGGTGCTGGGCGAACTGGCTGGTGACGGCCCCGTCCTGGGTCCAGTGACCGGAGTTGTGGGGACGCATCGCCAGCTCGTTGACGTACAGGCGCGTGGGCTCCCCGAAGGCCTCCACGGCGAAGAGCTCGACGGCGAGCACCCCGGTCACCTCGGCGCGCTCGGCGACCGTGCGGCCGATGAGCTCGGCCTCCTCGACGGCGGCCGAGTCGAGACCGGGTGCCGGCGCCAGGACCTCAGCGCACATGCCGTCCTCCTGGACCGTCTGGGCCACCGGCCACACCGCCACCTGCCCGCTGGGGGTGCGGGCCAGCAGGACGGCGAGCTCGCGGGTGAAGGGATCGCCTGCTCCACCAGGAGGCTGGTCACCGCCGCCCCCGCCGAGGCTGCCTCCCCGCCGGCCCCACGACCGTCGCCCTGACCCGCTCGGGCGCGGGCTACCGAGGTGATCCACTCGGCCGCCTCGCCCTCGCGCAGCGACTCCGCGCTGCGCACCAGCAGGACCCCGTGGCCGTCGTAGCCTCCACGCGGCGTCTTGAGGGACCACGGGCCAGCCGTGCTCGTCGGCGAAGGCCTCAACGGCGTCGGCCATCTGTTCGGCGCCCTCCTGCTGCGGCCCGCCGATCTCCGCCCAGGCGGGCTGCGGGAGCCCGGCCGCGCTCATCATCCGCCGCATGGCGAGTTTGTCGCGCGCCAGGGTCAGGGGCCTGCGGGGTGGGCTGGACGCTGACTCCCTTCGGACTGGAGCCGCTCCAGGAGGGCCGAGTCCTGGTGCTCGTGCTCGAAGGTGAGGACCGCGGCCCCCTCCCCTGCGAGCCCGTCAGTACCCGTCCCCGGCGACGACGGCGCGCACGGCCGCCTCGTCGTGGGCGGCCCCGACGGGGGCGTCCGGGGTCACTTGCCCGGTGGACCCGTCCGCGGCCTCCACCAGTGCCCTGAGGTGAATCCCCAGAGCACTGGCCTCCTCCCTGCATCATGCGGGCCAGCTGCCCGCCTCCGATCACGGCGACGATGGGTGCGCTCACACCCCCAAGGCTACCCGCCCGTCGCTCATCCTCACCGCGCTCGGGTCCAGACCGTAGGGTGGGGGCCGTGACCTCACCCGTCTCAGAGTCCTCCGCGTCCTCCATCGCCCGGCAGGCCCCGCCCTCGCCTCCGACGCACGGCGCCGCCTCGAGGGCCGCGCCGCTGGCTCCAGGTCCTGGTGGTCTGGGCAGCGGCAAGCGTCCTGACCTTCGTCATCCTGCGGCTGGGCGCCCAGGACACGCCCGCCACTCCGTGGGCCGGGGCCGCACCGTCCTGGGAGGAGCACCTGCGCTTCTGGGACGCCGGCTGGTACAACCGGATCGTTGAGGAGGGCTACCCGGAGCGCCTGCCCGTGGGCGGCGACGGGCAGGTGACCCAGAACACCTGGGCCTTCATGCCGCTGCTGAGCGCCACGGCCTCCCTGCTGGGCTGGACCGGCTGGTCCTTCTACGTGCGCGCCGCCCTCGTATCGGTCCTGGCCTCGGCGGCGGCGGCGGTCGTCATGGACCGCTGGCTCTCACCGCTGACGGGCAGGCGGGCCTCCCTGTGGGCGGTGGCACTGGTCTGGTCCTCGCCGTGCGCCGCGGTTCTCCAGGTCCCCTACGCCGAGTCCCTGGGGCTGGTGCTGGTGGGGCTGACGCTGTGGCTGGCGGGCCGCGGGCGGACACTGGCTGCGATTCCCCTGGCGCTGGCGGTCTGCTTCGCCCGCCCCGTGGGTGTCCCGCTGGGGGCGGCGCTGGGGCTGTGGTGGACCTGGGAGGTGGCCTGCACCCGGGGCTGGGTCCCACCCACCTGGTTCTCACGCCTTCTGCCCGATCACACCCTCAGGCGCCGGGCGCGCGCCTGCGACTGCTGGCACTGGCCCTGCTCACCTGCTCAGCGGCCCTGAGCTGGCCGGTCATCGCCTGGCTGGTCACGGGCCAGCAGGATGCCCTACACCGCCACCGAGACCGCCTGGCGCGGCGCCGACCTGGCGCCCGTCGTGCAGTGGGCGACCCGCCTGGGCGACTGGGTCGGCCCGCACCTGGGACTGGCCCTACTGGCCGTCGTGCTGGTCGCGGTGGCCCTGCTGCTGAGCGCCCCGAGTCTGCGGGCCCTGGGGCCCCGCGGCCTGGTTCTGGTGCCTGGGCTACCTGCTCTACCTCCTGGTCTTCTTCGACCCGACGACGTCGGTGCTGCGCCTCCTGCTGCCGCTGGCCCCGGTGGGCTGGGCACTAGCCGCGGCAACCGGCACCACCCGCCGGCGGCTGGCTCTGCTGGCGGCCTGCGTCGCCGGCCAGCTGCTGTGGGTCTCGTGGGTGTGGGACCTGGGCAGTGTCAGTGTTCACTGGGTTCCGTGAACCGCCCCAGTTTGCGTGACCTGACTGTGATCGGCATAGGATGCCCGCCATGACGCGCTCCTCCAGCAGCTCCTTGACCCAGAGGCTCATCGCCATCGTCAAGGAGTTCATGCAGTTCGGCATGGTGGGCGCTGCGGCCTACGTGATCGACGTCGGCCTGTTCAACCTGCTTCAGCACGGCCCCACCGGCTGCCTCTCCGGTCACCCCAACTCCGCCCAGCTGATGGCGTCCTCGACCGCGACCGTCTTCTCGTGGATCGCGAACCGCTACTGGACCTACCGGGGCCGCACCCAGAAGAACGTCGCTCGCGAGGCCACCCTGTTCGTCCTGGCCAACCTGGGTGGCATCGCCATCACGCAGTTCTGCCTGCTCTTCACCCACCACGTCCTGGGGCTGACATCCCCTGGCGGACAACGTCGCGGCCTACGTCGTCGGCTTCGGCCTGGGGACGGCATTCCGCTTCGTCTTCTACCACTACGTCGTCTTCACCGGGCACAGGACCGCTCCCCGACGACGACACCGACAGCACCAACCCTCAGGGGCAGGCCGGCAGTGGTGCTGAGCCTGCCGTTTCCGTCTCGGTTCGTCCCTGACGCCTGACAGGACCGGCGCGGTCGGCTGCAGTCACCGGGGTGCCCGATTCCACAGCCCGGAGGGGATCACTCTCACGGCATGGCCGCCGGGCCACCGTTTAGCCTTGCACGGTGACTGCCCTGACCTCCTTGGCACCGGCGCTGAATCTGCCCACCGCCCTCCCTTCCGTCCACGCACCGATGCTCGGCCCCAAGTGGCTCGACGCCGCCAACCTCATCACGACAATCGTCGAGTGGTTCGGCCCCTGGGCCATCCTCGGCGTCATGCTCGTCATCTTTGCCGAGACCGGCCTTCTCATCGGCTTCTTCCTGCCCGGCGACTCACTGCTGTTCACCCTGGGAATGTTCGTGGGCACCGGCCACGTCGGCGTCCCCATCTGGGTGGCGGCCCCCCTCGTGTGGCTCGCGGCCGTCGCCGGCAACCAGACCGGCTACCTCATCGGCCGCAAGGCGGGACCCGCGATCTTCAACAAGCCCGACTCCCGTCTGTTCAAGCAGGAGTACGTGGACCGCACCTCGAAGTTCTTCGAGCGTCACGGCGGTAAAGGCCGTCACCCTGGCCCAGTTCGTGCCGATCGTGCGCACCTTCACACCCGTCATTGCTGGTGTCGGCAAGATGCGCTACCGGCACTTCGTCACCTTCAACGTCGTGGGCGCCACCTTCTGGGCCTTTGGCATCACCTGGCTTGGCTACTTCCTGGGATCCTTCGACTGGATCCGGGAGAACATCGACACAATGATCCTCGTCATCGTCTTCATCTCGGTGGGGCCGATGCTCGCCTCCGCCATCTCGAAGCTCATCAAGTCCCGCCGTCAGAAGTCCTGACCCGCTCCCCTTCCGTCGCCTCGCCGCAGTGCCGGCGATCGGCGGCGAGTAGTCAGAAGCGACGACGTCGGCCCACCGAGACCAGTGCGCCCTGCGGCAGGACGTTGTTGGGGTCCAGGGACTTGGGGACGGCGTTGAGCAGGATGGAGAAGACGGCCGGGCTGCGCTGGGACAACTCGATCCGGCCGCCGTCGGCCTCGACGAGGTCCTTGGCCAGGGCCAGCCCGACGCCGGTGGAGCCGTAACCGGAGACGTGCCGCTCGAAGACGTGTGGCGCGATGTCCTCGGCCACGCCCTCCCCTTCGTCGGCGATGTCGATGAAGACCGCGTGGCCGCCGTTGGCGCTGCGCACGCTCACCGAGGTCGTCCCGGCCCCGTAACGCAGGGAGTTCTCGATGACAGTGGCCAGCACCTGGGCCAGGGACCCGGGTGTGGCCAGAACCGGGTGGCTGATCTCGTCGGAGAAGGTGATGGAGCGTTCGGCCTGCTCGAAGGCCGGCTCCCACTCCTCGCGCTGCTGGGCGAAGATGTCCTGAGGTGAAGGGCTTCCGTGGTCCCGCCCCCGGAGCGGCGCGAGACCTTGAGCAGGTCCTCGACGACGCCGTTGAGCCTCTCGACCTGCTCCAGGCAGGCGTGGGCCTCTGCCCGCACCTCCTCCTCGCCGGCGAGCAGCTCGATCTCCTCCAGGCGCAGCGACAGGCTGGTCAGCGGTGTGCGCAGCTGGTGGGAGGCGTCGGAGGCGAACTGCCGCTCAGCGGCGATGCGCCCGGCCACGCGCTCGGCCGAGCGCACGAGCTCGGCCTGGACCAGGTCGATCTCCTCGATCCCCGAGGAGCGCAGCCTCGGGCGGACCTGACCGCTGCCGAGCTGCTCGGCCTCGGCGGCCAGGTAGATGAGCGGGGCCGAGATGCGCCTGGAGACCCGGGAGGCCACGACGGAGGCCGCCGTGATCGCGGTGGCGGTGAGCACCAGAACCGTGAGGATGACCGTGCCGATGATGGTGACCCGGTTACCGCTTCCGGCGGAGCGCAACGCGCTGACGATCCAGGCGCCCCCCAGCGGCAGCCCCAGCAGGAGGACGGCCACGGACACCGCCGACATCGTCATCGTCATGGCGTAACGCCGCATGGCACGTCCTCCTTCAGCCCCGATCAGCTCTTCGGGGCGGCTGCGGAACCCGGCAGTCCTCCCGGGAGGCCCTCCCGGTCAGTGGCTCAGCCGGTCAGTGGATCAGCCGGCGGTCAGGAGGTAACCGTCCTCCTGGGCCAGCAGAAGCGTGGGCCGCTCCTCGTCGTCACCGAGCTTGCGGCGCAGCCAGGTGGCGTGCATCTGGAGGGTCTGGGGACTGCCGGTGGGGTCCTCGCCCCAGACCTCCTTGAGGATGTCCTCGCTAGAGGTGACCTCCCCGCCGGCGCGCACCAGGACCCGGAGCAGCTCGAACTCCCGGGTCGTCAGCTGCAGCTCGCGCGAGCCGACGAAGGCCCGGTGAGCGGCGACGTCGACCCGGATCTCCCCGACGCTCAGCTCGTCCTCCGTCGCCTCGCCCGAGGCACGGCGGACCTGCGCCCGCACACGAGCCAGCAGCTCGGCCAGGCGGAAGGGCTTGGTGACGTAGTCATCGGCTCCGGCATCCAGACCGACGACGAGGTCGGAGTCCTCACTGCGGGCGGTGAGCATGAGGATCGGGATGGTCAGGCCTTGGGCCCGCACCTGACGGGCCACGTCCAGGCCGTCGATGTCCGGCAGCCCCAGGTCCAGGACGATGATGTCAGCGGCCGAGACCTCCTCGAGGGCGCCTTTACCGGTGCCATGAGTCAGGACCTCGTAGCCCCTCACGTCCAAAGGCTCGGGCGAGGGGTTCGGAGATGGCAGGATCGTCTTCGACGAGCAGAACAGTTGTCACATCCGCGATGTTAGGTGACGACACCCCCACCGCCATCGTCCCAGAGGTGGAGAAGATACCAAGACGTGACCACGTCCGAGACGGCGGCTCCCTCCCGCTCACACCCAGAACACGTTTCGGCGGGGATACCGCGGAAAACCTCGTGCTCGAGGGCTCCCTTCACAAGCCGAGCGGACAGAAAATCACGAGATGGTAACGGAACGACGGGTCCGAGTCAGGGCCGGGTCGGCGAGGTCCGTTCCAGAGACCAGGGCACGATCTGACCCCAGCCCCTTGGCCACCACCTCATGGCACTGTCCCACCCGGTAGCGCCCCGCCTCGGGCGAGCGGAGGATAGCCATGGCGGTGGACTCGTCCAGGCGGATGCTGCCGGGTTCGGCCGCGTCCACGAGCCGGGAGGCCAGGTTGACGGTGGGGCCGAAGACGTCCCCGGAGCGGGAGATGACCCGTCCCTCGACGAGACTGGCCCGAACCCGAATCGCATCCGGCCCTTCTGGAGCTCATCGACCAGGGCGGTGACGACGTCGGCGGCGATCAGCAGGTCGTCAGAGATGTACATGACGGCATCCCCGATCGTCTTGACCACCCGCGCCCCCCGGGAGGTGATGACGTCCCGGGCGGTGTTCTCGAAGCCCTCAAGCATGTGGGTCAGGGCGGCCTTGCTCATGCCCTGCGCGCGCTGGGTGAAGGAGACGATGTCGACGAATCCCAGGGAGCGGATGAGCGGGTACAGGTCGGGGCCGGTGTCCTCCCTGCCCCGGGTCGACACCTCGGCGTCGGTACGTCCCAGGATGGAGACCATGTGGCGGCGCCACACGTAGGTCAGCTGGCGCGACAGGAGCTCCACGAGGCCATCGATGCGGTCAAGAGCGACCAGCCGCGCGGAGGTGTCATCCAGCCCGAGACGCTCACTGAGGTCCGTCACGAAGGTTTCCAGCTCCCACAGGACCAGACGGTCCATGGTGTAGGACTGGGCCCTGAGGAGCTCGAGCACGCTGGCTGAGGCCAGGGAGGAGTCACTGGTCTCATCCAGCAGCGCCATGGTGTCTTCAAGCGCGGCGACATCCTGGTCAGTGAAGTGAACCTCATCGGGTTGGACGTCGGCGAAGCCCATGGCGCGCCAGAACTTCTGCGCCACCTCCACACTGGTTCCGGCCCGTTGAGCCACCTCAGTCAGGGTGAGGCTGGGGGCCTCCCCCAGCAGCAGGTACTCGTGTCCCGCCAAGGTGGTCCGCTCCGCATGATCCGCCTCAGCGGCGGCCTTACCCTCGACACGAGGGGTGCCCTCGTGAGCCCTCTGCACGGCACCACCTCCGACCCCGTGGGAGTCCGGTACGCGCCCCTCGCTCGCTCGGCTGTCTAATGTCACCCCGCTACCGTAGCGCAGATCACACGCCGATGCCTGTTGGGTGACAGACCGCGCGGTACAGCAACGGGTTCGCAGTTCTCACGGCTCCCGACCTTCAGCTCTCCACACGCACGAGAGTCACATCGCCGGCGCGGACCTCGGTGTCACCGTCCCGGGTACGCAGCATGAGGGCGGGGGTGATATCGGCGGCCAGTCCCCTGATCTCACCGTCAGGAGCCTGGACACTGACCCGCTTCCCCAGGGTGGTCAGCGTCGCGCGCAGCCGGCGCCCGAGCGCACCGCCTGCGGCATCAACGTCCCCACCGGTCTCCTCCCACTGCCTGATGAGCCGGGCCAGCTGGTGACCGATCGCCGTGAGAACGATCTCCGCGGCGTCTGCCGGCGCCGGCCTGTGACCCGCACCGACCGCGCCCAGTGTGCGCAGGGAGCCGGCCCATGCCACCGGCAGCTCCTCAGCTGACTGCCCGATGTTGACGCCGATACCGAGGATGACCATGGGGGCCTCGTCGCGGTCGGCGGGAACCGCGTCGGGCGCAAGCCCACGGACGGCGGCTCCTTCAGCAGCTTCCGGCGTGATGAGCTCGCTGAGAACGCCGGCGACCTTGCGCGTGCCGGCCCAGCCGGGCACTGCGGACACGGCCGCCGGATCATCGGGCAGGGCGACGACGTCGTTGGGCCACTTGGTCCCCACACGCCAGGGAAGGTCCTCAACGAGGGGGCCAGGGCGTCGCGGACGGCCAGGCCACCCAGCAGAGGCAGCCAGCTCAGGCACTCGAGTGGGAACGAGGGGCCGCAGCACCACGGAGACCAGGAGGGCACCCCGTCGTCGGGGGTGACCCAGGCGCCCGGACCGCCCTCTGCCGGCGGTCTGCCTCAGCGCCCGCAGTGCCGACAGGTGCGGCCAGGACTTGCGCTCAGGGCCCCATGAGGGCGGCGCGCAGGTCGTCCTGGGTGGAGCCGGTGACGGGAACGGTGTCGAGACGCGAGAAGGGGCTGCCATCGAGGCTCATGGTCCGAGCCTACCGGCCCGTATAGGCTGGCGGCGTGATTCTCCTGGCCTCGAAGTCATCCGGCCGCCTGGCCACCCTGCGAGCCGCCGGCGTCGAGCCGCTGGTGCGAGTCTCCGAGCGTTGATGAGGAGACCGTGCTCGGCGAGCTGATCCGCAGGGCGCCGCGACGCCGGGCTGCCTGCCCCGAGCGCCGCTGAGCAGGTTCAGGCCCTGGCTCGGGCCAAGGCGCTCGACGTCGCGACCTCCACCGACCCGCAGGAGGCCGAGGTGGTGGTGGGCTGCGACTCCATGCTGGAGATCGCCGGTCAGGTCGTCGGCAAGCCGGCCGACGCCGCCCAGGCCCGTGAGCGCTGGCGGATGATGAGCGGAGGCACCGGCACCCCTGCACACGGGTCACTTCCTGGTACGCACTGCGGACGGCACCACCGCCGAGGGGGTCAGCTCGGCCACCATCCGTTTCGGCTCCCCGTCCCCGGCCGAGGTCGAGGCTCTACATCGCCAGCGGAGAGCCGCTGTGGTGCGCCAGGGGCCTTCACCATTGACGGCCTGGGCGGCGCCTTCATCGAGGGATCGACGGCGACCCCACGGGGTCGTCGGCATCTCCCTGCCACTGCTGCGCCGACTTCTGGCCGCCCTGGGAGGTGGTCTGGACAGACCTGTGGGCGCCGCCACCGGCGACGAAACCGGTCGACGACGCCCACTGATCGTGCGGGCGCGCAGAAGCCTCAGGAGGCCGATGCCGCCGAGATGCCGGAGGAGTCCGGAGCCTGGGCGATGACCCTCATGAGCTCGGCCAGGACGACCTGCTGCTCACGGCTGAGGCGGTCGACGACGTGACGGCGCACGCCGTCGAGGTGCACCGGAGCCGCCTCGCGCAGGAAGTCGAGGCCCTGCTGGGTCAGCGTGCAGTTGACACCGCGGCGGTCGGAGTCGCAGGAGCTGCGCTCGACGTACCCCGCACCCTCCAGGCGCCGGACCGTGTGGGTCAGCCGTGAGCGGGAATGCGAGACGTGCTCGGCGAGAGTGGACATGCGCAGGGTCTGGTCTGGCGCCTCCGACAGGCGCACCAGGATCTCGTACTCGTGCATAGAGATGCCGCATCCGGCCTCGAGCTCACGGTTGAGGCGGGCGGTGACGGAGGTGGAGGCCGCCAGGAAGGAGCGCCAGGCGTCCATCTCGATCTCATCGAGTCGACGGAATCCCTCCTGCTCCAGGGAGCTGTTCTGTCCACAGCCCCCGGCCGACCCCGGACCGCGCTCAGGAGATCCCGCAGCCCCGGCCGCCTCCTGGCTGTAGGTGGCCTCGACGGCCTCCTGATCACTCTGAGTCCACGTCATCTCAACGTCCTCGGCATAGGCCGTCGGTTCCGCCATCGTCCGCTCTGCGGTAATCACCTTTATCGACTCCTCTCAGCACCGACCTGTGGCAGGGTCGCGAACTCTCAAGCACGAACTTGTTGATCGCCTTTGGCTTTCATACAAGCGCAGCTCCACTTCCTTTTTATCACACTCGGTCGGAGTCTCAGCCCTCCCAGCACAGCGACCCGCAACGTCAGACAACCTTGAGATCACAGGGGTTACCCCACTTTCCGTTGCCGTTGAACAGTTCTGAGAGGCCTACAGCCTCGTAGGAAAACAATTCGGACACTGACTTCATGTCACCTGACATACATCAGTTTGACAATCGAAATACCCATCTTTGTCACGTTATCATCCCCATCGACCGATGATCGGAAGGCAACCGATAATTCATTTTCACGTTCTCATCTCAGTTTCCTTCAAGACGGTAATGAATCACCCGTCAGAATTCCCTCCAGTAAGCAATCATTATTCCCTCATGAGGCGATAGGAGAATGAACGGGCTCCCTCACCACCTTCTGGCGGCGGTCACGAAGGCGGATGGCATCACCGGCGCCGCAGGACGGGCCGCCGCCCCTGAGTGATGTCTCCGCTGGCGGGGTCGACGGCGAGCGTCGCCCACGACTGCCCCGCACCGCTCCCGGACCCAGGGACATCGGCAGAACCAATGAATACCAGGCCTGTCTGCCGTAAAGGCGAAGACTGGACGAGTGCGAGACTGATCGCTCCGAGCAGCAGGCCGTGAGCAACGACCTCACCGGAGCCGGCCGACAACCCCGCCTCAGCCGCTCTTCCGGGCAGGGAGATGGATGGGGTTCCGGTCTCCGCTGGCCTGCGCCCAGGCGGCCACATCGGTGTCAGCGAGCCGGTAGAACACGGAGCCGGACGGCGTATCAAATCCGGCCTCCGGGGCCGTGAGTTTCCTCTTGTCGACAGCGTCCCGCCCAGGCGGCAGGGTACGGCGGGCGAGCTCGTGGGATCACCCGCCAGTGCTGCCCCCGTCACCGTGAGCTCGACCGTCGCCTGGATGAGTTCCCACCCCGCGCGCTCGACCTGTCGGATCGAGACCCCCATCGGGCGCGTCCGTCCCAGAGCCGCCCCGTCTCCCGCAGGCCTCACGCTCATCCGGCAACGGCGGTGCACCAGGCCCTCCCCAGGCGGCCTCCCCGAGCAGTCCCGCACCCAGTCCCTGGACCTGGTGCATGGCCTGCACAGCGGGGAGGATCGCCGTCGCTCGCGCCGGGCCTGGCGGTGAGCCTCGACGGTCGGGACGCCCGGAGGAGGCCCGTTGCGAGCACCCCGTCCAGGACTGCTGCAGAGCCGCTCAGCGGCGTCGTCACGGGAGCTGGGACCGTTCACCCTGGACGATGCTAGGGCGCCCGCCCCGAGGAGACGACGAAGCCCCGCCGACATCATGTCGACGGGGCTCGCTCGTCACGGCGGAGGCGACCGGGATCGCTATGCGATGCTCAGCGGGTCTCGCGGTGCTCGGTGTGCTTGCCGCAGCGAGCGCAGAACTTAGCGATGCTGAGACGGTCGGGGGTGTTCCGACGGTTCTTCTTGGTGATGTAGTTGCGCTCCTTGCACTCCGAGCAGGCCAGAGTGATCTTGGGGCGAACGTCGGCGGACTTGCTGGCCACGTTTGTCTCCTCGTGTCGATCCTCGAGCATGCGACGGAACGCCGTACTCGAAAGCTTGCGTAGCGGGGGAGGGACTCGAACCCTCGACCTCACGATTATGAGTCGTGCGCTCTAACCAGCTGAGCTACCTCGCCATAGGAACACAATGGGGGCCAGTGGCCCCCGCTGTGAGAGCCCCGAAAGGGAATCGAACCCTTGACCTTCTCCTTACCATGGAGACGCTCTGCCGACTGAGCTATCGGGGCAACGAGGCCGAATCCTAGGCAGATTCGAATCGCTCTGGCAATTCGTTCCGCCGTGGCTTCGCTCACTGCGGTCCCTCACCGGATGGCGAGGTGCGATCACGAGTGATCGCCGTGGCGGGTGAGGGATTCGAACCCCCGTAGCATTACGCGGCTGATTTACAGTCAGCTCCCATTGGCCGCTCGGGCAACCCGCCTTGGCTCCGCGCTCCGACCCCTCGGTCATCGCTTGGCGCCGTGGAAGAATAGCAAGGCAGCGGCGCGGAAACGCCAATCGCCCCCGTGGGACCCTCCTCACAGAACAACCCACCTAGACTCCGGGGTCGACTGAGGTCCCCACCCCGGAAAGGACTGCACCATGGCCAACGACTCCTCCTTCGACGTCGTCTCCCGCCTCGACCGCCAGGAGGTGGACAACGCCGTCAACCAGTGCGCCAAGGAAATCTCCCAGCGCTACGACTTCCGCGGCGTTGACGCCTCCGTGAGCCTGTCGGGCGACACCATCACCCTGGAGGCCAACACCGCCGAGCGGGTCCTGGCGATCCTGGACGTCCTGGAGTCCAAGCTCTTCCGCCGCGGCGTCTCCCTCAAGGCCCTGGACCTGGGGGACAAGGAGCCGCGCCCCTCGGGCAAGATCTACCGCCTGGCCTGCCCGCTGCGTGAGGGACTCACCCAGGAGGTGGCCAAGAGGATCACCAAGGCGATCCGCGACGAGGGCCCCAAGAGCGTCAAGGCCACGATCCAGGGCGACGAGGTGCGCGTGACCTCCAAGTCCCGCGACGACCTCCAGAGCGTCATCGCCCTGCTGAAGAACCTCGACGTCGACGCCGCCCTCCAGTTCGTCAACTACCGCTGAGGCTGCCCGCCCCGGCGACTAGGCCGACAGCAGTGTCAGGACGGCCTTGACGCGGCGGTGGACGGCGGCGTCGGGCAGCAGGCCGAGCTTGGCGAAGATCCGCTGGGTGTGCTTCTCCACGGCGCCCTCGGTGACCACCATGATCTTGGCGATGCCGGCGTTGGTACGACCCTCGGCCATGAGGGCCAGGACCTCCCGCTCACGGGGCGTGAGCTCGGTGAGCGGGTCGTCGCGCCGGCCTCGCTGGAGGACCTGGGAGACGACATCGGGGTCCAGGACGAGCTCGCCGCGCGCCACCCGCTCGACCGCACCGAGGAAGGCGTCGATGTCGCCGACCCGGTCCTGAGGAGGTAGCCCAGGGCGCCGCCGCCGTCGGCCAGGAGGTCGGGCAGGGTAGCCGGCGACGACGTACTGGCTCAGCAGCAGGATGGGTGCACCCCGGCCACTGGGCGCGGATGCGGGTGGTGGCCGCAGTCCCCTCGTCGGTGTGGGAGGGCGGCATGCGGATGTCGGCGACGACGACGTCGGGCCGCAGCCGCAGGGCCTCGCTTCACGAGGGCCTCACCGTCCCCACTCCCCGACGACCTCGTGGCCGCCGTCGGCCAGGGATGAGTGCCAGTCCCCTCGCGCAGGAGGACGGAGTCATCAGCGATCAGAACGCGCACAGGGATTCTCGCCTCCAGTGTGGTCGGTCCGCCGGTCGGGGACGTGATGGTGAGCCTACCGTCGACACCCGTTGAGGCGCTCGACCAGGCCGGCCAGGCCGTGTCCCCTTGGCGGTCGAGGCCCCTCCGATGCCGTTGTCGCCGATCCTCACGAGCAGGGCGCCGTCGACGACGCGGGCATCGACGCCGGCGGCCGTGGCCCCGGGTGCTTGTTGAGGTTGGCCAGCGCCTCACTGACCACGAAGTAGGCGGCCTGGGAGACGTGGTCGGGCAGGTCCGGCAGCTCGGTGCTCACGGTGACGGGGACGGAGGAGCGGGTGGCCGCCTCGGTGATGGCGGCGCCAGGCCCGGTCGATGAGGACCGGTGGGGCGATGCCGCGGGAGAGCTGGCGCAGCTCGTCGAGGGTCTGCTGGGTCTGCTCCATGGCGCCCTGGATGATGGCCGACGCGGCCGCCGGGTCCCTTCTCGGCCTGCCGGTGGGCACGGGCCAGGTCCATGCGCAGGCGCACGAGGCGCTGCTGGGGGCCGTCGTGGATGTCGCGCTCCAGGCGGCGACGGGTGTCGGCCTCGGCGCGCTGGACGGCAGCCCGGGAGGTCTGGAGGCGGCTGACCTCGCTGCGCCAGGAGAGCATGGCGCGGCTGAGACCCCGTCTGCATGGCGGCCAGGCCCCGCAGGACGGCGGGGCGGTCAGGGAGAAGACGATGCCGCAGGTGAGGTTGAATCCGATGTCCCAGAGCAGCTCCGGCTGCAGGCCCAGAAGATGAGCCAGTCCCTGACGCTGCTGTCCCATGGTCGGGTCGAGGACCAGGTCAAGAATGATGTCGGCGATGGGGGCGAGGAGACCTGCCACGGCCAGGGCCAGCCACACAACGCTGATGATCCAGGTGATGAGGGAGACCGGGAAGTAGATGACGGCCCACAGCAGGTCCATCCAGCGCTGGGGGTCGCGCAGGCGCCAGAAGAGCCGACGATGCACGGAGGCTCCCGGCTCGGACTCGAGGTATCCGCCGGGTACCGGCTCGCGTCCGTCACGCGCGCCACGGCGAGGCGGGCGATGTTGGCGAAGCCCCCGGCGATGCTCAGGTCGATGATGAGCACCAGCAGCCCCACCCAGATGATGGTGGTGACCACACCGAGGGCGGTCAGTGGCACAAGCAGGTAGAAGGCGAGCAGGCTCAGTGGCCCGCTGAGGAGGAGGAAGGCGGCGTCCCTGCCGAACTGGCGGTAGCGCGCGGCCCATGCTGATCTGTTCATGCCTCATATCCTCCTCAGGGCCGGAATCGCGCCCAATCCTGCCACCTGGCGGGGCCGTGGTGGGGCTAGCCCGACACCGCCGTGAGGGCGGGCGGCTCAGTCCACGAGTCGGGCGGTCAGGCTGCGGGCGAGCTCGTCGGCCCATCTGCCGTAGCGGGCCTCGCCGGGGCGGCTGAGGCAGTACAGGAGGTTGCCCAGGCGGTCGAGGAGCTCGTAGGGCCTCGCGGCGCTCCAGCAGCCGTTGCGGGTCGGTGGCACCGGTGTCCTGCGCGAGCCGCGAGCGCCGCGAGTACCGCGAGTACTCAGTGACGAAGGCGGTGACGTCGTCGGGCGTCATGGGCAGGTACCAGGGCCCGCCGGTCACCCGGCCCCGATGAGGGCCAGGTCCTGGCGGTGTCGCCGGGCCCGGACCACTCGAAGTCGATGAGTCGCGGCAGGGCCGTCAGGGGCCGAGGATGACGTTGGGGGCGACGGCGTCGCCGTGGATGAGCCGGTGGGTGGGGACCGCCTCGAAGGCCGGGGCGAGGGCGGTCGAGCTCGCGGCGCCAGGCGGGCAGGAGCGCGCGGACGCGAGGGGTCGGTGAGGGTCTGCGGGATGGTGCTCTCCCACCAGGTCAGCAGCTCCTCCCCTGTTCGTCCGGCGCTCGGCACGAAGGCGGCCGACGGCGCGGGAGCGCGGTGGCGAGTGCCTCGTGCAGGCGGGCGATCTGGTGGGCGAGGGCGGTGGCGAGCCGCGGGTTCCAGTCGGTGGCTGCGCAGGGGCCCGACCGGGGACGTGGGTGGTCACCATGTAGGGGGTGCCCGAGCGGGTTGTCGCTGCCGGTCTCAGGGCGACGGCGCTGGTTCCCAGCTCGGGCGGGACGCGTCTGAGGGACCTCGAACTCGGCCTGCATGGGGCGGGGGCAGGTCATGGGGCGGGCGTCGTGGAAGGCGCAGGACCCGGGCCTGCTCCCCGGAGCCGACTCGCCAGGCGGTGTAGCTCTCACCGGTCCCCAGCCGCTCGACCGGTCCGGTCGTCACGCCGCGCAATTCGCCGGCGTCGACGGCGGCCCTGATGCGTGGGGCGATGTCGTCGTCGGTTCCAGTGGGAGGTGGGTGTCCACTCCCTATCCACCGTCATCGGGTTCCATCCCGCGAGGCCGAGGTCGACGATGGCCCGGGCGGCCTCGGTGACGGTGAGCCGGGCGGTGTCGAGGCGGAGGTCGGCCTCAGGGCCAAGGGGACGTAATCACGGTGCGTGATCTCCTGCCACCCCGGCAGCTCAAGTCCCTTGATGTCGCTCACCCGCTGCTGGGCGCGGCGCCGATGCTCGGCCTCATCGGAGCAGATGAGCTCGACGGCGAGAAACCGGGCGCCCACGGCTGAGGCCGTCTCCTCCCACAGGCGGCGGGTGATGGGCAGCGGGTTGACGCACTCGACCAGGACGTCCCCGCCCGAGGCCAGGACATCCCGGGCCACAGCGGCGGCCACGTAGTATCCGGCGCCCGCGGGCATGCCGGGGAGCATCTCGCCAGTGTCCCGCAGGGCCTGCTCGATGGAGTCGATGCGCAGCCAGGTCGGCTGGTCCGGCCTGCGACCCGCGCGCAGGCGCAGGATCTCCGGCAGACGGAGGTCTTGCCGACCGCCGGCAGCCCGCCGACGACGGTCAGGGGACATCCGTCAGTACCCGGCCATCTGCTCGAGGCGGGCGATGCGCTTGTCCATGGGCGGGTGGGTGGCGAAGAGGTTGCGCAGGCTCCCGAAGGGGTTGGCGATCATCATGGAGGAGACCGGTTCGAGGCGCGGGTCCTGCCCCATGGGCACGCGTGAGATGCCGGACTCGAGCTTGCTGAGCGCGCTGGCCAGGGCGAGCGGGTCCTGGGTGAGCTCGGCGCCGTCGTGGTCGGCGTCGTACTCGCGGGTCCGGGAGATGGCGAACTGGGTGATGGCGGCGGCCAGGGGCGCCAGGAGGGACAGCAGCAGGACGGCGATGATGTTGCCGCCGTCCCGGTCGCGCCGGTTGCCGCCGCCGAACCACATGGGCCATGGTGACCATGGAGGAGATGACGCCGGCGATGCCCGCGGCCACCGAGGAGGTGAGGATGTCGCGGTTGTAGACGTGGGAGAGCTCGTGGCCCAGGACGCCGCGCAGCTCACGCTCGTTGAGGAGCTGGAGAATGCCCTGCGTGCAGCACGGCGGCGTGCGAGGGGCTGCGGCCGGTGGCGAATGCGTTGGGGCTCATCGTGGGGGCCACGTAGAGGCGCGGCATGGGCTGGCCGGCAGCGGCGGAGAGCTCACGCACGATGGCGTACATCTGGGGCTGCTGGGCCTCGGTGACCTCGATGGCGCCCATGGAGCGCACGGCGATCTTGTCGGAGTTCCAGAAGCCGAAGGCGGTCTGCGCCAGGCCGATGACCGGCGCGATGACCAGCCAGATGGCGGAGCCGGTCCCCCGGGCCAGCACGTAGCCGAGCAGGAGAAGCAGGCTCCACATGCCGCCCAGGAGGACGGCGGTCTTGAGACCGTTGTAGTGGTGAGTCCTTGTCATGGGTGGAGACTATGGGATGAACCTGTGTCTGACCTATGTCTGCTGGCGCCGGACCACTCGCGCGGTGATGAGGCCGCAATCCAGGCAGCTCAGGGCATCGCGGAAGTCGTCGGGATCGAAGGTGGTTCCCGGCGCCTCACGCGCGAGGGTCCAGTACTCCCCCGTCGAGTCCTGGACCGCGTACCCGGTGTCGCGGAAGCCGGAGCGCTCGTAGAAGGAGAACCGACGGCGTCGCTGCTCGGCGTTGTCGGCCTCGGCGATGACGGGCTCGATGTCCAGGACGATGGTGCAGCCGGGGTGACGGCGCTCGAGCTCGGCCAGGAGGCGGGTGCCCACGCCACGGCCGCGGGCGGCGTCGTCGACGGCGAGGTAGAAGAGGAAGAGCAGGCGGGAGCCGGGGCGACGCACGGTCCAGGTCAGGGCGACAGGATCCGGGCGGGCCGCACGGGTCGGTCCGGCGGGCTGGTCCCACCAGGCGACGAGGTCGACGCCGCGGCGCAGGCTGAGCACGTGGATGAGCGCCCAGGGAATGCGCTCATCCTCGGGGAAGAAACACGCAGGTAGAGGTCACGCGCCCAGCGGTTGGTTCCGCCGGCGAAGCGGATGCGGCGGGTTCTCATCGGACTTCTTCCTCTCCGTGTCGGTGACGACGCCCGTCCGGCATCGGCCGCGGGACCGGTGCCGGACGGGTGATGCGATGTCGGCTGGAGCGGGCCGTAGACCGTGCTCGGCTCAGTCGGCCAGGCGGTGGGCGACGCGCTCGGGGACGCGACCCGTCTCGGGCTGGCCGATGAGGGTCCTCAGGGAACCTCGGTGGAGCGGGAGATCGCGGTCATGGCATCGCGGGAGACGACCTTGACGCGCTCGCGCGGCGGGAGGCCCCTCCGGTGACGACGACCTCGCCGTAGCCCTCACCGGGCTCGCGCTCGTAGGCGTCCAGCAGCTCCCAGCCCTCCCAGTTGGTGAAGGGGATGCCGCGGGACTCCAGCAGGGCGATGATGGCGTCGTGACCGACCTGGGCCTCGTCGCTGGTCTCGGCGTGCAGCAGGCCGGCGTTGGCGTCGGCCACGAGGTTGGTGATGGTCTCCTGCGCGTCGGACTTGGTGGAGCCGATGAGGGCCCACGGGGCCGCGACGGATCCAGCCGGTGGCGTACAGGCCGGTCAGAGGCTGCCGTCCTCGCCGAGGACGCGGCCGCCCTCGTTGGGGGACGACGTGCCGCTCGGCGTCGAAGGGCAGGCCCTCGATGGCGCTGGAGGCATATCCGACGGCGCGGTAGACGGCCTGGACGGGCCAGTCGCGGTACTCGCCGGTGCCGGTGACGTTGCCGTCGCCGGTCAGGCAGGGTGCGCTCGGTGCGCAGGCCGACGACGTGGCCGTCGTCGTCGGTGAGGACCTCGTGGGGCGCCGAGAAGAGGTGGATGTGGATGCGGTGGGAGGCGGTGAGGTCCTCCGGCTCCGCATCGCGTACCCCTCAAGGGCCTTGACGACCTGGCGCTGCTGGTTGGAGGAGGCCAGGGCCGCCTGCGAGCCCTCGTCGTACTCGAAGTCCTCCTCGTCGACGAGGACGTCGACGTCGGCCTGCTTGCCGAGCTCGCGCAGCTCCAGCGGGGTGAACTTCACCTGAGCCGGACCGCGGCGACCGAAGACGTGCACGTCGGTGACCGGGGACTGCTGGAGCGTGGCGGCCACGTTCGCGGGGATCTCGGTGGTCATGAGGGTCGTCGGCGTGCTTGGCGGGACGCGGGCGATGTCCAGCGCGACGTTGCCGACGCCGATGACGGCGACCTCCTTGGCACTCAGGTCCCAGGTACGCGGGTGGTCGGGGTGACCGTCGTACCACGAGACGAAGTCGGCGCCGCCGTAGCACTCAGGGGCGTCGACGCCGGGAATGTCGAGGGGGGCGTCGGTGTCGGCTCCAGTGGAGAAGATGATGGCGTCATAGTGCTCCTGGAGCTCGGCCACCGAGATGTCACGGCCGACCTCGACGTTGCCGATGAGCCGGATGTCCCCGCGCTGGAGGATCTTGTAGAGGGCCACGATGATCTGCTTGATGCGCGGGTGGTCGGGGGCGACGCCGTAGCGCACCAGCCCGTAGGGCGCAGGAAGCCGCTCGAACAGGTCGATACAGACCTCCATGCCCGACTTCGAGAGGATGTCCGAGGCGTAGATGCCTGCGGGGCCTGCTCCGATGACGGCGACATTGAGAGGACGTGCGTTCACTGTTCTTCGTTCCTGTTTCAGGGGACGTGGACGTGGCACCCGCGTTCCCACTGCCGGGAGAACCGGTTGCTCCGGTCCGGGGCGATGACGGCGGGGTACCGCGCCACAGTCTATGGAGGAAGGCAGGGGCTCCCCAGGGTGTGGGCAACAACGCGGCTTTGAGCCGCGTCACGTCAGGGGAGGGTGGGGGCGAGAGGTTGGTTCCGAAGGTGGGTGCGAGGAGGTCAGTTCGGAACGGTCCACTCGGGGAGGCGGGAGCGCGACGCGGGCACAGGAGGCAGGAGAGGTTCGAGGCGCAGGTCCGGATTCGGTGTGCAGGTACGAGACCGCCCCACCCCACCTCCGTGTACCTCCGATCATGAGGGGCAAGGCTCCTGGTTTTTCGTTGCTGTGCCGGTGATTCTGAGTGCTGTTTCGCCGTGCAGGGTGGCGGAGATTCGGGCTATACTGTACATATGTTCGAAGGCGGTGTGCTTCCTCGTGTCCCGGCCGGTGGTGCGGCCGGGACGCTGGCTGCGCCCGCCGGGGACGCGTCGGCAGGGGGCTGTGACCTGCACTGAGGACGTGGTGGGTCTGCTGGGGTCCTTGGCCGGCGGTGGAGCGCTGGCCGGTGTGGTCGAGGGGCTGCTGGCCCGCCTGCTGGTGGCCGCCCAGAACCCCAACGACGACGGCGATGGCGGTGGCGTCGGCGTCGGTGGTGAGGCTCTGACGCTGAGAGCGCCGGCAGTGCTGATGGTGAGGGCTTGTTCGCAGGGCGATTCGGACGCTGACGCGACGCTGGTGGCCGCTGCTGATGGACACAGGGTCGTGCCTCTGGAGAGGTCGGTGCTACTGGGCTGCTTGGCCTGGGAGCACGGGGTCTGGGGGAGCTGGCCGCGGCCTGCCACCGCCTGGCGGCCTGGGCCGCGTGGGGTGAGTCCCTGGCGGCGGCGTGCCTGACCGCCTGTGGTGAGCTGTCGGGCCATCCGGGTCAGTGGGGCCCAGACGGTGCGGTCTCACCGGTGGTGGGGTTCGAGGGCGGCGGTTCAACACCACCTGCCTGCTGTCGGCCCGCCTGGGGGTATCCCGGAGTCGGGCCGGGCAGATCGTGGACCACGGCAGCGCCCTGATGGACATGGGCTTTAACCCCACTGAGGTCATGGAGCGGTGCGGGGTGCTGGACGCAGCCAAGGCGTCCCTAGTGACTCGCCGCCTGGAGGGCGTGCCGGCCCCAGTGGCACTGGCCGTTCAGGGCGGGTCCTGCCCCAGGCGCCCAGGCGCAGCGTGTCCCAGGTAGGGACGCGACATTGAACGGGCCCTAATGGAGACAGACCCACCGGCCACGCCGAGCGTGTCGAGCCAACCAGGAGCGTCGGTGCGTGACGCGCCCAAAAGCCTGCCGGTGAAGGCATGTCCCAGGTCCGCCTGCTGCCCACCATGGACGCCCTGCTGCTGGACGCGACCCTGGACGCGATCGCCGCATCAGCCAGGGCCGCCGGTGAGCAGCGCACCCCGGCCCAGCTGCGCGCCGACGCCATCACCGCGATGACCCTGTCCACACTACGCACCAGCCAGCAGACCGCCTACCACAGACCCACAAGCCCCCGACGACGACACCAGTGGCGGCACTGGCGGTGGTGGCGGTCTCGGCAGCAGCACTGGAGACTTTGGCGGTGTGGTGAGGCTGGGTTCAGTGCCTGCCTCGTTCTCTCCTCCCAGGCGTTCTGCCTCCCTGGGGCGTCTGCTGCCTGACAGGGGTGCCCCTGGAAGGCCTCCTGAGGGGCCTTGAAAGGCTCCTGGTGGGATCCGCCAGCCCGTGTTGGACCCCCTCAGGCACCGGACACCTCCCCTCCCAGAGGCATCCCACATCGACGTCAGGTCACCGTCCCCTGACCAGCCTCACCGAGCCCAGGTGGCCTGGCTCAGCCAGAGACGCCACCGGCAGAGGTGACCCCAGGGCAGTGAGTGCTCGAGGCGCCCCTGCCACGAAGTCCAGCAGAGCCTCCCCAGACCAGAACCCCACCGTCACGACCGATCCTCTCAACGGTGCAGCACCCCCGGGACAGCAGGAGAAGTCTGCCCACCACCAGCAGCAGGAGCCTGCCCACCGCTGACGGGAGGAGTCTGCCCGGTTCCAGCAGGAGGAGTCTGCCCGGTTCCAGCGGGAGAGTCTGCCCGGTTCCAGCGGGAGAGTCTGCAGTTCCAGCGGGAGGAGTCTGCCCGAACCCACCCCAGCCACTCCCGCCTTCCAGCCCGCCGCCTCGCGCTCTGCTGCTCACGATCCTCGCCCGCCGCGTCGTGCTCTGCTGCTCCCAACGCCCAGCCCGCCGTTCAGCCTCCTGTCTCGTTGCCCGCCACGCCGACTGAGGTCGCGGATGTGCGGATCGGAGCGCGCAGCGTGGCGGTGCCGGCCCTGACTGCCTGGGCCCTGGCCGCCGGCGGGACCTGGAGGCGCCTGGTCACCGACCCAGCAAGCGGAGTCGTGATCGACGTGGGACGCACCAGGTACCGTCCCCCGGCCGGTCTGGCCGACCTGGTACGCGCCCGCGACCGGGCCTGCGTCTTCCCCACCTGCCAGACCCCCGCCTGCCGGTGCGACATCGACCACCTCACCGCCTGGAGCCAGGGCGGGACCACCAGCCTGGACAACCTCGCCACCCTGTGCGAGGCCCACCACCGCCTCAAGCACACCCCCGGATGGGCCCTCACCCGAGACCAGGCCAGCGGGATCCTGTCCTGGCACACCCCCGACAAGACCGTCTACCAGCGCCACCCCAACGGCACCATCACCCGCCTGCCCCGCAAGACCGGCCCCCACCAGCACCACACACCCGCCATCGTCGTACCAGCCGACCTGAGCCAACAGATCAGCCACGACATCCTCAACCGCCTCAACCGGGCCCTTGACAGAGCACTCGACAACCAGGCCCACAACCACACCGGTCCCGGCACCAACACCAACGGCAGCACCAGCCCCGCCTCGAGACCCGCGGCTAACCCCGACCAGAAACCCGGAGCCTTTGAGACCACCCCCTACCCCCAAAGCCGCCCCACACCCTCCAACTCGCACCCCTCATCGACCAAGCCCCACCCTTCTAAGTGACCGGGCCACTACGCGTTGACGACCGGGATATCCGTGAGGCGAGCGACGACTCGCTCTTTCGTATAAAGATATTCACCTGCCGGCATATCAATCGTGACACCGCTCCACCGACATCCGGCCACACCACCGGGAGGGACTGGGAAGCCTCAGGCTCAAGATCGTACACAAAACTATTCGCTAACGGAAGTCTACTTCCATCGGAATACGTATAGTCGGCCTCCAGATATCTCAACCCACCACTGAGGATAGTTATACCACTCACACCAAAAACTCCGAGGCCACGCATATCCATCATATTTCCAGGCAAGGAGAAGGGAGCAACCGGCATGCTGACCTTCTCGCTGGAGGTGACCACCACTGTTCCAACCAAGTAGCCACCGGCTCGAACCACATGGTCGATCACCATGCGCACGGTCTTACCGTCGATCTTCACATCAACACCCTCAGGTCCCTTGCCCACAGGGACCGGTAGCCGCTAGGCATCGAGGTTGCCGACGGTGCCGCGCTCTCGCGCTCGGTGCCGCGCTGGCCTCGGCGGGTTTTGATGGCGTCAGCGTGATCTCCACACGACGATTGATCTGTCGGTGCTCATCAGTGTCATTCGCAACCCGCGGCGAGGACTCCCCCTTGCCCGAGACCGACTCCTTCCACGCAGACAAGTCCGTCAGCTTCTTGAGACGCTCCGACACCGCCTTGGCCCGCCGCTCCGACAGATCCTGGTTGTGTGCGTCATCGGCCACATCATCGGTATGGCCCGTGATCGTCAGATCCCCATCAGAGGGATACTTCTTGATCTGCTCCACCACAGTCGCCAGCACACTGTCAGCCTGAGCCGAGAGCTGATCGGAGTCAGTCGCAAACGTGACATCCCCAGCCACCGTCACCGTCGTCGACTTCTCATCTTGCTTCGTGTCCGAAGAATCGTCAGCTGCCAGGGACATCGTCTCGATCTTGAACGGCCCCGCCTCCGACTCGTCAAGCTTCGCCTTTGACAGCACATCATCCACCGAGAAATCAGCCTCGGTATCCTTCAAAAACCGGAACGCCCGTAGCGACACCCACATAAGGAAGGAAAAGGTCCACGACGTCGACACCCTCGGGCGGCGCAAGAAATACTGGAAATACTTCCCGAGGCTTATTCTTTTCAACATCATCATATAAATGACGTGTTTCTTCATCCAGCTCACGATAGACCAGCCCCTTATCTAAAGAGACATCCTGATCGCAACCATTGTCCCCGGACGATACGTGGAGCCGAATGGCTGAAACAGGCTTACCTTGTCATCCGAGGTCGTTGTGAACACCAAGCGCACGACAGCGTACTTGCCGTTGACTGCAGCAGGCCCCACCTCGACCGAGAGCGGGCTCCTTTCCACTCAGTCTCCAGCATCACCCCACCATGTGGACCAGTCGCGGTGGCAACAGCACGTGGGGACGCGGCACCCAAAAGGCTCTTCCCAGAGGTGGCGGAACCGCCCTTCTTGAGCACCCCGCACCCCGACAGGACGGCCCCCGTACCAGCAGCAGCAACTGACAGCACCGTGCGACGAGACACCAACGCAGAATTCACGACAGGCATACCCACAGCCTCCTCAAGCATTGAGGACCGGGATGTCAGTGAGACAGGCAACAACACGTTCCCAGACTCCCCGCCCGCAGGCAAATCCAATGTGACAGAGCCCTCCCCCGTATCTGGCCACACAACCGGAAAACGTGTCGCCTCACCGGGCTGGATCTCAAACACGAAATCATTGGAAAGCATCACCCAACTCCCATCAGAATACGAATAATCGACCCCCAGATATCGCTGACCAGCACTAAGAAGCGTGAGGTTATAGACACCCATCATCCAACCAGCCCAGGAATGAGGCCCCTTAATGTCCGGCGGCATCAGGAACTCCCAGTTGTTGACGTAAACCTTCTCCGATGCAGTCAGCATGAGAGTTCCCGTGAGGTACTCTCCTACGCGGGTGACGCCATCGATCGACATGTGGACGGTCTTATTATTGATGGTACATCCACTCCTTGCGCACCTTTACCTACTGGTCCGGCAGGTGTGGGAATCATCCCGACGACGCAGAAGCCGTTGCAGGGGGCGGCTGCAGCCTCTGATGGTTTCGACGGCGTCAGCGTGATCTCCACGCGGCGGTTGGCCCTGCCTGTGCTCATCGAGGTCGTTTGTTACCCGCGGCAGGACTCCCCCTTGCCCGAGACCGACTCCTTCCATGTGGACAGGTCCGCCAGCTTCTTGAGCCGGTCCGACACCGCCTTGGCGCGCCGCTCCGACAGATCCTGGTTGTGCGCATCATCAGCCACGTCGTCGGTGTGACCCGTGATCGTGAGCTCCCCACCGAGGGTGCTTCTTGATCTGCGCCACCACATTGGCCAGCACGGCATCAGCCTGGGCCGAGGCTGATCGAGGTCAGTCTCGAAGGTGACATCCCCATCCACCGTCACCGTTGTCGACTTCTCATTCTTCTTCGTGTCCGACAGACCGTCAGCAGAAAGAACAATGCTATTCATTGCAAAGGGGCCGGGATCCGCCTCATCGAGCTCCCGCCTTGGCGAGGACATCATCAACCGAGTAGTCGACAGCACTAGACACTCACAACCGGAATCGATCGCCACTGTCATCTGCGGCATGAACAGCTCAACTGTCTTCACACCGTCTCCGGGCGCCATGAAGACCGGAAACAGTTCCCACAGGCTTGTCCTTCGTCAGGAGTCGGTGAGCCCGTCACTCCCTTGTACTCAGGCTCCGGGAACACCAGCCCCTTCTCCATCGACAGCATTTTCAGGCCTCGCATCGAAGACCAGTTACTTTTGGTCTCGAATGTCTGACTGACAGTCAGATCCTTCGGAACACTCTTGGCCTTTGAACTCACCACGATGCCCAGACGCACGATTGCGTACTTGTCCTTGACGACGGCGGCCCCACCTCAACCGAAAGCGGCACACCCTTCCATCCCGCATCAGCTCGACCCCACCATGTGGACCAGTCGCGGTGGCAACAGCACGTGGGGACGCGGCACCCGAGGCTCTTCCCAGAGGTGGCGGAACCGCCCTTCTTGAGCATCCCGCATCCCGATAGGACAGCCCCCGCACCGGCCAGGGCGGGCAGGGTCAGGACACCACGTCGGGTCAGTCGGGCGCAGGCGTCAGGAGACATCGGCGTGGAGGACGGCATCTCAGGAACCTTTCAACGCATTGGGAACACGTACGGGCAACCCTATGCACCGCAATCCACTACCCGCGATGGGGAACTACCCATCACTCCCCATCGACTCCCCCATGAACCCATGGGGGAGTCACGGGTAGTTGCGGAGCCTCATCAGCTCCCAGGCCGGATGCTCAGGCGGCCCGGTCCACGAGGATGCGGGCGAAGTCCTCCATGGCCGCACGCACCTGCCTCACCCGCTCACCGGCGTCAGCCTCAGCCGCCATGGCGGCCTCGCCCTCGATGCCGGCCTGGGCCAGGCGCTGCCGGGTTCCGTCAAGGACGGCCTCCTCCAGTCCCTTCAGGCCCTCCACTGCCTGAGCCGCCCAGTCCATGGCCATCTCACGGGTACGGGCCAGGACGGGGTGCTCGCGCAGGCGAGCGACGACGTCGGACAGGGAAGGCGTCATCGGACGGGTCGCCGCTGGACGGGCGCGAGAGGATGGCCTGGCCGGCGGCGTCGAGCTCGCCGGCCGCCAGGACCTGCGCAGGAGGAGGACCGGCATGGTGTCCACTCCCTCGCGCAGGGTCGGTGCCGGGGTCTTGCCGGTGGTGGCCGAGTCGCTCGTGAGGTCGATGACGTCGTCGGCCAGCTGGAAGGCCACACCGATCCGCTCGCCGAACTCCTCCACGATCTGCTCGGTGTGCGTCCCGGCACCGGTGAGCATCGCCCCGTAGCGCGCGGACACTGCGATGAGGGAGCCGGTCTTGTCCGCCAGAACCTGGATGTAGTGGTCGACCGGATCGGTACCCTGCCGGGCGTGGCAGGGGTCTCGTGGGCTGGCCCATGCACAGGCGCTCGAAGGTCTTGGCGTGGGCCATGACGGCCTCCGGGCCGAGGCCGCCATCAGGCTGGGAGGCCCGGGCCACGAGGACGTCGCCGGTGAGGATGGCGGCGGGTTGCCCCCACGGTCTGGGCACTCGGGCGCCGCGGCTGGCGGGGCCTCGTCCATGACGTCGTCGTGATAGAGGGGTGGCGATGTGGGTCAGGCTCACGGCCACCCCGGCGTCGCGGATCTCCTCACCGGTGGCCAGGGCCGGGTCGCCGAGCTGGGCGGTCAGCAGGGCCAGGACCGGACGCAGGCGCTTGCCCCCGGCCTCGGCCAGGTGCGAGGTCGGCGGATTGATGGTCTCGTCGGCGCTGGTGACCACCTCCATCGAGGCGGTCCTCAATGGCCTGGAGGGCGGGGATGATGCGCGACTCCAGGCTCGGGGGCGCTCAGCGGCGGTGATCCGATCACGGAAGGGCATAGCCGTCTGGTCGAACAGGTCGAAGGCGGTCTGCGGCAAAATGCCCAACCCGATTGTGGCCATCACCGCAACGCTGACCGCCAGGATGATCAGGGCCGCGGCTGCCCACGACCACGGAGCGCTCGCCGTCGGGCTCATGGAAGAACATGAACACGATGAGCCTCATGTGAAGAAGGCGGTCACGGCCGAGCAGACGACGGCGAGGATGACGAAAGGGCGTCCGTTGCCGCTCAGGCCGGTGGCGAAGAGCCGGAACTTAGCCATGAAAGCCGGCCGTCAGGGGCACTCGGCGAAGGACAGCAGGAAGACGAGTCATGGCACCGGCCGCTTAGGGGGCTGCGGCGTCCCGAGGCCCTTGAAGGCATCAGGTCGCCGTCCTCTCCGCCCACGGAGCCGTCGCGGTGGGAGCGCACCAGGGTGATCGATGCCGAAGGCCCCGAGTGGCGATCCCGTAGGTCAGGGCGTAGAAGGCGAGCGCGGAGATCGCTGCCTTGGGTAGAGCCCCGATCCCGATGAGCATGAAGCCGGCGTGGGCGATGGCCGAGTAGGCGAGCATGCGCTTGACGTCGCCTGAACCACCCCGACGACGGTGCCCAGGAGCATGGTCGGTGCCGCCACTGCCCACAGGGCGGGGCCAGGTCCCAGCCCATGGCGCCGGCGATCAGGTAGTAAAGCGCACCAGGGCCAGGAAGGCGGCGGCCTTGACGCCGGCGGCCATGAACCCGGTGACCGGGGTGGGGGCACCCTGGTAGACGTCCGGGCTCCAGGCGTGGAAGGGCACGGCCGCCACCTTGAACAGCAGGCCGACGATCACCAGCATGAGGCCGGCCAGGATGAGCCAGTCCTGCCCCGCCGCGCTGCTCACGGCCTCGCCCAGGGTCTTGTAGTCGACAGCGCGGCCACCCCGTAGAAACAGGGGCCGAGCCCATGAGGAGGAAGGCGGAGGCGAGGCCCCCAGCACGAAGTAGCTTCAGCGCCGCCTCCTGGCTGAGGCCCGGCGGTGGCGGGCAGTGGCCGCCAGGATGTACAGCAGCAGGGAGATCATCTCCAGGATGACGAACAGCGTGATGAGGTCACTGCTGGCCCCGAAGAGCATCATGCCGCCCAGTGAGAACAGGGTCAGGGGGAAGATCTCGGTCGTGGTCCAGCCGGCCAGGATGGACTCGCTCTCCTCCGCGCTGCCGGGCCGGTCGGCGGCCTGGGCCGCGAAGGCCCCATCACCGACCGAGGTGCGGTCGGCCATCACCAGGACGGCCAGCAGCCCGATGACCAGGAGGATGCCCTGGGCGGCGATGGAGAAGGGGTCCTCGGTCAGACCCGCGGACATGCGGGCGCCCGGCAGGAAACCCTGGGGAGGCTGGAACTGGGGGCACGGCCGCGGCGGCAGCGGCAGCCTTGACCTCGCCCGCGCAGGAACAGGGAGACCCCGGAGGCCAGGATGGCCAGGAAGGCTCAGCGTGGACTGGATGGCCAGACGGGCGGGACGGGCGATGAAGCCTCACGAGGACACCCAGGACACCGGCGCCCCAGGATGATGAGGACCGGCGTCAGGGCGTCCCAGTTGACGATCGGGGCAGTGGCTGAGGGGCTCGCTGGTGTTCCCTTCCGTAGCGGTGGAGGCGGCCGGGCGTCAGTCCCGCCGGCATCGGGGCTGTCACCGGCGCCGCGGGCTGAGGGCCTCAGCCTGCGAGGGGCTGGTGACCGTGAGCGCGACCTGCCGGGCGACGTCGTCGAAGGCGGACGTCAAGACGCCGGGGCCAGTCCGAGCGCGAGCATCGCTGGCGATGATGGGGACGACGACGGGCGCTCGCGCCCGTCGAGTCGAGGGCTGCCCACGCGCTCGGGGGCGGGCGCCCCGGTGAGACCCGCTGGTAGGGGCGGCAGCATGTAGACGGCGGCGATGACGACGCCGACGACAGCCACCGCCCAGGGCCAGCGAGACCGAGAAGGTGCCGGTGAGCACCATCCACTCGGGCACGAACCCGCTCAGGCCCGGCAGGGGCGATGGAGCCAGCCCGCTGACCAGGGAAGGTGCCGGCCACCAGCGGCATGACCCGGGCGATGCCGCCGAGCTCGCTGATGGCGACCGTCCCGGTGCGCCGGGCCATGAAGCCGGTGACCAGGTGAGGCCGGCAATGGACAGCCCGTGGGCCACCATGTGAACCATGGCGCCGTTGGCGCCACCTGGTTGCCGATGAAGATCCCCAGGACCATGAAGCCGAAGTGGCTCACGGAGGTGTAGGAGATGAGGCGGTAGAGGTTGTCCTGGGCGATGGCGGCCAGGCCCCCGTAGATGATGGAGACGACCGCCAGGACCAGGATCACCGGGGCGGCCCAGCGGGAGGCCTCCGGGAAGATCAGCAGGACCAGGGTGATCATCCCGAAGGTGCCGATCTTGTCAGGATGCCGATGAGCAGCACCGAGGTGCCCAGGGTGGCCCTGCTCGGCGGTGTCGGGCAGCCAGGTGTGGACCCGGGACCAGCGGCGCGCCCGATGGCGAAGGCGATGAAGAAGGTCAGGAAGATCGGTGACCGGCGGAGGTGGACACGTGCGGGTTGGCGGCCACCGAGTCGATGAGGAAAGCTGGGGGTGCCGTTCGTGGCGGAGTGCAGGTGGACGGCGATGACGCCGATGAGCATGATGAGCCCGCCGGCCAGCGAGTACAGGAGGAACTTCAGGGGCGGCGCGCTGGCGATTCTGCCCGCCGAAGCAGCCGATGAGGAAGTACACCGGGATGAGCATCGCCTCGAAGCACTGGGTAGAACAGGAGCAGGGTCCCGGGCCGAGAAGATGACGACGACGAAGAACTCCAGCGTCAGGACGAGCCCGGTGAACAGGCCCTGCCGGTCGGCGGGGACCTCACCCCAGGGAGGCGAGCAGCACCAGGGGCGTGACGAAGGCGCCCAGCAGCACCATGGACAGGCCCAGGCCGTTGACGCCCAGCGCCCAGGAGGCGCCGATGGCGAGGGATCCAGGAGTGGGTGTCGGTCAGCTGGACGGTGCCGGCGAGGCGAGGTCGAAGGCGCTCAGCGCCCACAGCCCTAGGGGCGAGGACCGCCAGGGAGAACACGAGGCCCACGGCGCGGGCGTGGAGCCGGCGCAGCAGCGGGACCAGCCACAGCAGGAGCGCCCCGGCCAGCGGCGTGACCGCCATGACGGTCAGGACGGGCAGCGATGCGGGAAGAGTCGGCATGTGTCGTGTCCTCTCAGAACCTGGCGGCCAGGACGGCGATGAGTACGAGGACCGTTCCGGCCAGCATGTAGCCGGCGTAGGGCGCACGTACCCGGACTCGGTGCGGCGGGTCAGGCGGCCCAGGGCGCCGGTGCCCGCGGCGGCACCCTCGATGGCGCCGTCGACGACGTAGCGCTCGACGGCGTCGGTGGCCAGGACCAGTCCCTGGCCGGTGCGCATAGCCAGGGCCTCGTTGATGGCGTCCTGGGTACATGTCCTTGCGGGCAGCCTCCACCAGGGGTTGGCGGCTGCAGGACGACGGGCACCGGGCGGCGCACGTACATCCACCAGGCCACGAGGACCCCGACGACGACCAGCGCGGGTGGCGCCCATGATGACGGTGGCCGGCGGACCGGCTCGCCGTGCTCGGCGTGACCGGTGACCGGCTCCAGCCAGGTGACGAACATGTTGTTGTGGGTCAGCAGCCCGCCCAGGCCCGCGGAGAACACGGACAGGACGATCAGGGGCAGCGTCATGAGCCAGCCGGACTCGTGGGGGTGGACCTCGCCCTCCAGGTCGTCCTTGGTGGTCCAGCGCTGCTTGCCGTGGAAGATCATGAAGAACAGGCGGGACATGTAGAAGGCGGTCAGGCCCGCACCCAGCAGGGCGATGGTTCCCAGGATCCAGGGCTTGGGGCCCTCGCCGACGAAGGCGGCCTCAATGAGGCGGTCCTTGGACCAGAACCCGGAGAAGGGCGGCACCCCCAGGATGGCGAGCCAGCCGATGCCCATGGTGGCCCAGGTGATCGCCATGGCGCCACGCAGGCCACCGAAGCGGCGCATGTTGACCTGGTCGCCCATGGCGTGCATGACGAGCCGGCCCCAGGAAAGGCGGGCCTTGAAGAAGCCGTGGGTGAGCAGGTGGAAGATGGCGAAGGCGTAGCCGACCGGGCCCAGCCCGCTCCCAGCATCATGTAGCCGATCTGGCTCATGGTGGAGGCCGCCAGGACCTTCTTCATGTCGTCCTTGGCGCTTCCGATGACGGCCCCCAGCAGCAGGGTGATGGCGCCGATGACGGCCACGGCCGTCTGGGCGTCCGGGGCGCCCTCGAAGACGGCGGCGGAGCGGACCGTGAGGTAGACGCCCGCGGTGACCATGGTGGCGGCGTGGATGAGGGCCGAGACCGGCGTGGGGCCGGCCATGGCGTCACCCAGCCAGGCCTGGAGGGAACTGGGCGGACTTACCGCAGGCCGCCAGGGAGCAGGAAGAAGCCGATGGCGGTGAGCCAGCCGGTGCTCACCGAGCCGTCGAGGAGGCGGCGGAGACGGCGTCGAAGAGACCGAGCCGACGGCCGACCATCGTCATCATGGCCAGCAGGAGACCGACGTCGCCCACGCGGTTCATGATGAAGGCCTTCTTGGCGGCGGCGGCGTTCTCGCGGCTGGTGACCTGCTCGCCCTGGGGGCGTCGGCGTCGGCGGTGTTCCAGAAGCCGATGAGCAGGTAGGGAGGCCAGGCCCACGCCCTCCCAGCCGACGAAGGCACGATGTGAGGGTCGCCCAGGACCAGGGGTGAGCATCGCGGCGATGAAGAGGTTGAGGTGGGCGAGAAGCGGCGCCGGTCGCGGTCGTGGGCCATGTAGGCCACCGGTACAGGTGGATGAGGAAGCCGACGCAGGTGACCAGCGTGACGAAGGTCAGCGACAGCGGGTCAGGCGCAGGCCGACGTCGACGCTCAGGGTTCCCGGCGGAGAACCAGTGGTGAGAGGGGCAGGCCGATGACGCGTTCCTCGGCGGGCAGGCCCAGGACCTGCATGAGGATCCCCACGCCCCAGGCAGGCGGCGGCGAGGGGATGCGGCCAGGCCCAGCCAGTGGCCCGCAGGCGTTGGATCGGCGGCCGGCCAGCAGGAGGAAGGCGGCGGAGGCCGCGGGGACGGCGATGAGCAGCCAGGCCCAGGAGGCCAGGCCGGTGGCCTCGGTCAGGGGGCGTCACGACGGCGGTGACAGGAGGCAGGAAGCATGTCGGTGGTCTCTCCCCTCGGTTCTTGAGCAGGTTCTCGTCGTCGACCGACGTGGACCTGCAGGGTGCAGAAAGATGGATACGACGATGCTCAGACCCACCACGA
>BNJU01003791.1_pt1 | contig 89734 bp, 102 predicted proteins | sample 8539281 | NCBI WGS metagenome assembly BNJU01 (sample SAMD00202456, study PRJDB9452) | human saliva metagenome | isolation source: human saliva | place: Japan
GCTAATCAAATCTTGAATTGAAAGTGCTGGCATACCAAATAAGTTTGTTCCACCTTGTTGTTCTAACTGTAATAACTTTCTTTGAATACCACCAATACTTTGTTTTGTAACATTACCATATTTCAAAGAAAGCTCACTAGCATGTTCACCAACATAATTTGTCATCGCCTGAAGGTCCTTCAAGTCGATAATATCTAAGTTCATATCTTGCGCAACTTTCAAGATGATTTGAAGGTTACCTTCTTGCGCATCCGTTAATTCCAAAATACGCGCAAGTAATAAAGAATCAAATTCTTCCATGATAGCACGAATTGGATGACCCTTCTTACGATAGACGTCAAAGAAATGTACTGGAAACTTACGCACTTCAAAATCAGTGATGCCAAGTTTTTCAAGTCTACCTGAAATCGCAGATAAATCACCTTCTTGGATCATTCCAGATAAATCACCCTTAACATCCGCGATGAATGTAGATACTCCCATTTGGCTTAATGATTCTGTGATAACCTTCAATGTGACTGTCTTACCAGTACCTGAAGCACCTGCAATTAAGCCATGACGGTTTAACATGTTTGGCAATAAGCGAACCTCTTTATCGCCTGCTTTTCCTAATAAAATATAGTTTTCTTTTAACATTTTTTCCTCACTAAATAACGCAAATACCACCACAATCACGGATACGTAACTTGTAGCAACAATCTTTACCGAATGTAGATTCCATCAAGGCGATATATTCAGATGTCTTTGCGTGTGGCACATATGCTTGAATTGTTCCTGCAAAACCGCCACCATGAACACGACACGCACCATCATCACCAAGTACAGATTCACTCAAAGCTAACGCAATCGCGAGTGCTTGATTATGATTATCACCTGGAATTAACACATTCTGTAGATACATATAAGATGAATGACCACTTTCATTACCAAGCGTAAGAACGTCTTAATATCATTCTTCTTTAATGCTTCTGCCTGTAGTTTGGCACGACTTGTTTCATTTAGAAAGTGATATGCACGTAAGAATGCACGATCACCGACTTCCTTACGAATCTTAGCAGTATTCTCTAATAATTCGTTTAAGGAAATCTGGCTTAATACTTCCTTACCAAATAATTTGGCTACTGCCTTCATTTCATGAGGTACAGCACTATATTCATCACTCAAATCCGCATGGCTTGCCTTAACATCTGTCAAAATTAAGTCATATCCATAATCTGCTGGATTAAATGGAATCGAGTTAACTTGTGGATTTTCTTTATTTGCAAAATCCATCGCCGCAAGCTACCTACAGAACATGCCATCTGATCTAAAAGACCGCTCGCTTTCATGAAATATACATTCTCTGAAAACTGACCAATCTTAGCTATTTCTTCTGAAGAAATGGTTGCGTCATTATATAAGTGACTGAAAATCGTTCCGATTAATACTTCAAATGCAGCAGAACTAGACATACCACCACCAGAAAGTACGTTACTCTCTGAGTATGCTTTAAATCCACCTACTTTATAACCTTTTTTTGTAAAGCCAGCAGCGATACCACGAATTAAAGATTCTGTTGTGTTTTTTTCAGTCTCATTAATTTCTAAATTATGCAAATCAACTGGGCTAACACTAAATCCCTTAGCGTGATATGTAACAATAAAATCATCTGTAGGAACAACTACCGCGATGACATCTAAATCAATACTAGCAGCGACTACACGACCTAACTGATGGTCTGTATGGTTACCACCTACTTCTGTTCTACCTGGGGCACTAAAGATATGTGCTTCTTCATCCCCTAATAAATCTTTTGCTTTTAAAAGTACATTTTCATAGCGTACTTTTTGTGATGCAAGTGCTTCTGCACCATAGAGTGCTGTCAACTTCTCATCTAATTGACCTGTCTTAACTGCGTTAATGATATCTGTAATGACCATTGTATCCCCCTTATTATTTAGCCATTTTCTCAAATGCATTTCGAGCCGCATTTTGTTCTGCTTGCTTTTTAGATTGTCCACTGCCTGTACCAAGTACTAATCCATCAACCAAAACATTCATCACAAATTCTGGTGCGTTGCTTGGTCCTGTTTCACTAACCAGTTCATATTTTACTGTCTGTCGTGAATCGGATTGTACATATTCTTGCAGCTTTGTTTTATAGTCATGAATCACTCCCACATCCTCAGGATGTGCAAGTCTTGGTGTAATCACTTCTGAAAGAATGTTATCAACCGCATCCATTCCTTGATCTAAGAATAATGCGCCAAGGAATGCCTCAAACATATCTGCGATAATCGCATCCTTGTTTCTACCACCCGTCTTTTCTTCGCCAGAACCTAACAATAAATAATCGTTGAGATGTAACTGGCGACCATAAATTGCTAATGCTTTTTCACATACAAGTTGTGCACGTAAACGTGTCATATGACCTTCACTTAGATTCAAAGGATAAATCGCATTACTAGACCATAGTTGTAATACTGCATCTCCCATAAACTCCAAGCGTTCATTATCATTCTTACTCTTATGCTCATGTGCATAACTAGAATGTATAAAAGCCTGCTGTACCATCTTCGTATTATTTACCTTGATATGACGATTTTCTAGCCATTCAATAATATTCAAAATCATACCTCCTAATCCGCATATTCCGCATTTTTCTCATTCCGCTTTTTAACGGTTTCTAATAATATCTGATAATCCGAATTATCTGCAGATTCCATCACTTTTAAAGCGTCTTTACGCGCTTGATTAATCATTGCGGTATCTTCAACGATATTCCCTAAAATAAAGTCTGGAACACCACTTTGTCTAGTACCAAGTATATCACCAGGGCCACGTAAACGTAAATCTTCATACGATATCTCAAAGCCATTGCTTGATTTAACAAGTACCTCTAAACGCAGTAATACACGTTCATCTTGACTAGCTGTTAATAACCAACAATATCCTTGTTCACTACCACGTTGGATACGTCCACGCAACTGATGCAATTGCGATAGTCCAAATCGATCCGCATCATATATAATCATCCCTGTCGCATTAACAACATTGACACCAACTTCAACGACAGTTGTAGATACTAATATCTGTATATCATTGTCATGGAATGCTTGCATAATTGCTTGTTTTTCGTCTGTGGACATACGACCATGCAAGCAAGCTACTTTATATTGTGGAAATAGCTTCTGTATCGATTTCATCGTATCATAGACATTTCTAGCATGATACTCTTCATTTTCATCGACAGCTGCACAGATAACATATAACTGTCTTCCACTTACCAGAAGACGGTTTACATCTTTCAAAACTGTACGAAAACTATTCTCTTTGATAAGTGTGGTGATAGGTGTAATTCTACCTAGCGGCATAGTCTCAATCGTACTAACATCCATATCTCCAAATAGTGAAGCCGCAAGCGTTCTAGGAATTGGTGTAGCACTCATCAAAAGGAAATCAACTTGCTCACCCTTTTGTTTTAAAGCCTTACGCTGTGCAACACCAAAACGCTGTTGTTCATCTGCTATAGTTAAGCCTAACTTATGAAAGGTTACAGTATCTTGAATCATACTGTGTGTACCTATCAAGATATCAATTTTCCCAGAAGCCACATCCTTTAATATCTCATTCTTCTTCGCAGATGATAAAGCTGAGTATAACACTTCAGTTTTAACACCAAATGGCGCAAGAACTTCATTTACTGATAGATAATGCTGCCGAGCAAGAATTTCCGTAGGTGCTAACATTGCACCTTGATATCCGCTTAAGAAAGCCGCATATAAGGCAAGTGTCGCAACTACAGTCTTACCACAGCCAACATCACCTTGTACCAAACGATACATCGTATGTGTACTACCCATATCATACAAAATCTTCTCTAATGTATCTCTTTGATCAGCTGTCATTTCAAAGCTAAGACTTTGAATTGCTTGTTGAATCTTCTTTGATGAAAAGATTTTTGGCTTTTTTTGCAATGCGAATACCCTCCGTACTACGCATGAGTTGAATTGCCGTAAAAAAACGTAAAAACTCTACATACTTTAAGGTGCGTACCGCTATCTGTACCTCATTCATACTACTGGGAATATGAATACAACGATACGCAAGTCTGAGCGGTAGTAATCGGTATGCTTGTCGGAATTCATCAGGAATATCATCAATAATTTCATCCTGTAATTGATTTAGAACAGAATGAATAATTGTTTGTAATGTCTTTTGTCGAATCCCTTCTTTAATACTATAGATAGGTGTAATAGATGAATGTTCTGCTAAAGGCTTTGTATCATAACTAATCGCAGTAACTTTACTGTTGCCTTGATATACACCTTGTATTGTCAATATTTGATTTAAATTTAAAGATTTCGCCCAAGGTCGATTAAATATTGTTATGGTAAGAATCTGTTCCTGAGAGCGCACTTGAAAAGTAGTTGTTACAAGTCTACCTTTACGCCAACTTCTCGGAAGTTGAACAACTTCCCCTTCAAACCAGACTTTATCTTTGATTTTCCAATCAGAAAAAGCAGAAGTTGTAATAACTTCATAACGATAAGGATAATACATTAAAAGATCATCTGTTGTATAAAGGCCAAGTTCATGTAATATCTGTAATCGCTTTGAAGTTAATTTTAGTCTTTTATCACTTAAATCCATGTGTTTATTATACCATTGAACTTATAAAATGATGCTGTTTACAACGCAGCTTTAAGCTTATTTAAGATTTCTTCTTTAGTAAGTTTAAAGTCATCATGTCCACGTAAATAATATGCAAAAATCTAATCTCCCCAAAAAAATTGAATAAAGGATGTTAAACGTGCTGGATTATACTGACTATTATTATCGTAATAGTCTTCATATTCCGCATCAGCCGCAATTACAATTTTCTCTTCCTCTACATAATATAAAAACAGCATCTCTTGTATGGGGTGTATCAATTTGAATACCTTTTACATGAATATCACCTAAATCAATTTCTATTTCACTATCAAATGTAATATCTGCATTACACACTTGAATTGTTCCAATATCCGAATACTGCTTATGCATACAATCGTAACAAAACTGTATATCTTCTCCTGTCCTTAAACGATCATGCATCGCTTCTTCTGTCCATTTCCAATTCTTTACTTTCTTTAAATATTCATTGGTCTTTACAGAAGCAATCATTGGAACACTACAAGCAACCATACCAAAGGTATGGTCCCAATGCCAATGTGTAATCGCTAAAAGCTTAGGTGCTTTTAAACCCAAGTCTTTCACTTCCGATAAAAATTTATGGTAGTTTTCAGGACTATTACCAGCATCTATCTGTAAGTTAAACTTAGAGCCATGAATCAGATAGACATAAGGTTGATCCGTTTCTGGATTGTTATCCATGTAATAAATATGATTTGTAAATTTCTTCATAGTTACCTCTTTGTATTTTGTATACCCGTAAAGGCAATCATCGTACCGATACAAGATAAAATAGCACCGACTAATAATGCATGTGAGATACCACTAAAGTCAATCAACCATCCACCGATGATTGATGAAAATACTGCACCACCAGCTTGCATTAAATTAAACATCATCTGTGCTTTAACAGTATCTTTTTCATCAATGACAGTATTTGCATATTGTACAGATGCAGGAATATATAGTGCAAAAGATACAACCTGTAAGGCAAATCCAAATGTTAAAGTGATTAACGATGGAGCAATCCAAACAACAATCGCCTTCACACTGAACATAATCATTGAAAACAAGAGTATTGAAGAAACCTTAAAACGATGATTAATTTCTCTAAAGCCTATCATACCCGGTAATTCCATAAGCGCCATAAAGGCAATCAGATATCCCATCTCGCGATGATTACCACCAACATTACGAACAATTGAAATCGTAAAATTTGTAATAAAAGCATGTGCATAATAGATAAATAACATCGCGATAGATAAAATCATGAACTTAGGATTATCTTTAAAGAAGACAAGTAATGAACTTGATTTCTTTTGAGTAGCAAAATTCGTTGTCCTTTGCGAAGTGTGAATACGATGACGTGTGATATACATGCATAATATGATAATTAGTAGCGTGATGATAAACAGTGCAGTCGGAATCGACTTCATACCAATTCTTTCAATCATGATTCCCATCGCTGCAGAAAGAATCGCAAAACATAGAGATCCACCAGCACGGCATAAACCAAAATTAATCTTTGACTTTGAAGTGTCCATTAAAAACTGTACAGATGTCAAAAATGCAATCACTGCATTTGCTAGCGTAATCATTACGACATATATCAATGTCAAAAGAACTGAACGAACACCAATAAAAAATAACCCAATAGAACATACAAAAATGATTGCAATCGACACGAAAAATATAGACATCGCATTAATTTTTTTCGAACGATCTGCTAATTCCGCAAAAAATGGCTGTAAGATTAATGCACATATATTTGCAGAAGCCAAGATATAACCTGCTTCAGAATTAGAATATCCACATGATAAAAGATAGGTTACTGAAAAACCAACAACCATGCAGTATGTCATCCAAAATAACGATTGTAATGAAAAATATTCAATGTTTAATTTCTTTGTATTATTCATATGTCCCCTAACGTATTTATCATACATGAAGGAATTAAAAAAAGGAACATTCCACACAAATTGGAGTGTTCCCTATTGGTTTTATTCAGCACCGATAATGAAACTGTATACAGGTTGTTGACCATCTTCAACATCGATATCTACATTATAGTTCTGCTCAATGAATTGACGGATTTCTTCGCATTCTTCATCAGTAGCTTCAGAACCTTTGATAAGTGTTACAACTTCTGTATCTTCATCACACATCTTCTTGATTAATTCCTTTGTAACAGCTAGCTTATCCTTCTCATTGAAGATGATTTCCTTCTCTAAGATAGCCATGTAGTCACCAGAATTAATCTGCTTACCATCTACTGTTGTATCTTTAACAGCGTAAGTAACAGAACCAGTCTTAACTAGTGTAATAGCTTCATTCATTGCTTCTGTGTTTGCATCTACTTCTTCTTCTGGGTTGAAACTGATACAAGCACTTAAGCCCTGTGGTACAGATTTTGTTTCGATAACAATAATATTCTTGTCTTCTGTAACTTCAGCAGCTTGTTTTGCGGCCATGATAATATTTGAGTTATTTGGCAAGATATAGATTGTATCTGCATGTACCTTAGAAATCGCAGTAACAAAGTCTTCTGTTGATGGATTCATTGTCTGACCACCACTTACAACATAATTAACACGATAATCAGTAAATAACTTCTTCAAACCTTCACCAGCAGCTACAGCGATAATACCATATGCCGCATTTTCAATTGGAGCTTCTTCTGCTTCCATTAAGGATGGTTGTAACTCAGATTGAATATCTTCCACCTGAACCTTTGTAAACTTACCATACTTTTGACCAAGCATTAATACTTCACCTGGTGTCATAGAATGAATGCTTAATATAAAGCAATCTTCTTTTACAGCCAATTGGATATCATTACCAATCTGCTCTAATTGCTTACGAACTCTTTCTTCCTTAAAAGTCTTCTTACCGTTATCGCTAAGAGTAACAATATATTCAACACGGTAACCAGAAGCTTTTTCACTAACTTCGCTCTCTTCATTACTGCCTGCTAAATTCTCAGTGATTGGATTTCCTTGTAGATAAGACTTGAAACCTTCAAGAATTGTTACATAACCCATCGCACCAGAGTCTACACAATGTGCTTCCTTTAGTACATCTAATAATTCAGGCGTACGCTGTAAAGAGGCGTTTGCTTCATCAACAATATAATTTACAAACTCTTCCATAGAAGCTTCAGGATGGTCATTAATAAAGATTTCCCCATACTCTGAACTTTCTCTTACAACGGTTAAGATTGTACCTTCTGTAGGACGCATAACAGCCTTATAAGCCATCTTAGATCCATTGATTAAAGCTTCAGAGAATTCTTTCACTGTAAGTTCTTCTTTATCTTTAGCATACTGTGCAAATCCACGGAAAATCTGGGATAAAATAACACCAGAATTACCACGTGCACCCATTAATAAACCACGGCTGAAAATCTTCGCAACAGTTGATAGTGACTCAGATCCACTTTTTGTCACTTCTGAGATACCATTTAAAATAGTCAAAGACATATTTGTACCTGTATCTCCATCTGGTACTGGGAATACATTCATGGCATCAACTGCTTTACGTTGATTGCTTAAATTGTGTGCTCCACTTTCCAGTAAATTTTTTAAAATTAAACCATTAATCTTTTCCATTACAATAACCCCATATCCTTATGCTACGACGCGAACGCCCTGAACAAAGACATTCACCTGGGCAACTTCCTGGGAGAGTGACTTTTCAAGCATATACTTAACTTTCTTCTGTGCTTCGGTAACAACTTCTGAAATCTTAACACCGAAACTTACAACGATATATAAATCAATTTCTAAACCAGCTTTTCCATTACGAACAACTACACCTTTCGTATAGTTTTCCTTCTTTAATAGTTCAGCCCAGCCATCTTTTAAAATTTGTTTGCTGGCCATACCAACAACACCATAAGATTCTGTAATTACTCCACCAGCTAACGAAGCAACTGCTTCTTCTGAAACGGAGATACTACCATAGTTTGTTTTCTTTTCAACTGTCATAAGTTACTCCTTACTAACGTTATGTATTATATCAAAATGGTTATTATTATACAAAAATATGTTACCTGTATATCGTTTATTTCACAGGATTTTCATGTTACTGCGCAGGTGTTGGTGTATTCAAAACACCAGTAGAATAATATCCTGCTTTGTAATTTTCTTGGAACTTATCATCAATAACCTCAATTCCTTTATCATCAATTGGTATTGCGATAGGATTCCCATTTGCATCAATTGCAACATTACCTTCAGCATCTGTATAGAAGTGTTTCTCTATTGGTAAACCACTTGCATCAGTACGAACATTACCTTCAGCATCATACCAATATGAAACATTTGTAACTGCCGTTGCTGAATCTGATGCCTTCTGTTCCCATGGACACGCAGCTGTATAAGCTACTTGGTCCTTGCTAGTTCCCCATAAACACTTTGTTTTATCTGTAGCTTGGCTATAGATTGTAAAGTAATCGTTTAAAATCTTCAGATTGTTATACGAAGCTACAAAGTAACTACCAATGCGCATGTGCACTAGTAATGCATGTGCATCATAGCGTAATGGATATACAGAGATTGTAGAAATCTGCTGCAAAAATAGAATCATCAATCTCATTTAATGCGACTGATACTTTTTTTAATAAATCTGTATCACTAAAACCAATTAATTTTTGGAAGCGATGCGACTACTTGTCGATTGCTATCATCAATAGTCGTTTGCTCACCATTGCCGAACCAAATCAGTTCAGATCCCTCAGATTGATAGCCAACTAACTTCTTTTCTTTTACAGTAATTGTTACCGTATTACCACTGTTTAGACTGACTTTTGCATCCTCAATTAATGGATTAACTTCTAGTTTTCTTTCCACCAATACAGGTACTGTAAAATATAATTTTGAAGAGGTATTTACTCCAGCAATTTTCTTAATATAGTCATCACTTAAATAATTCGTACCATCAACTGATACCGCTCTAACAGAAGACATTGGTGATAGTAAATACATCACCATAATCACAACAATGGCAACTACCACCGCTAGATTAAATAATGCCGGTTGTCTTGAACGAAATAATTTAAGATTTGCTGCCAAACGCTTATTTTTAAAGATTCTTTCAACCGCTTCTGGAATCTTTTCAAAATCTGCGTTTAATCGATTCTTCTTTACTTCCAATTGAACTTCTCCACTTCCATCTTGAGATCAATATTATATTTGTTTTTAACTTCTCTTTGAATTTCTTCAATCAAAGTTAAATACTCAAGTGCGGTTGCTTTATGAACGTTCAAGATAAAATTACAATGTTTATCGCTGACCATCGCTCCTCCAATTTGTTTTCCACGATAGCCAATACCATCGATTAGTTGCCATGCATTATGACCTTCTGGATTCTTAAATACAGAACCACAGCTTGGGAAGTTTAATGGTTGTGAGTCTACTCTTCTCTTACGACGAGAATCCATTAATGCTTCAATCTCTTCCCTTGGCTTTGGCGTTAAACCATAACGTACACCTAAAATCAACCAATTTGGATTAGACTGGAAGATACTATGACGATAAGAGAAATCACATTCAGATACCTTTAACCATACTAACTGATGGTCACGATATATAAGTACCTCTTTGATAACATCTTTCATGCTGATGTTATAAGCACCTGCATTCATAAAGATACATCCACCTACAGTACCAGGGATACCACTAGCAAACTCCAATCCAGAAAGCCCACGCTTCATCGCTTCTGTCGATAATGAAATAATTGAACATCCAGCTTCTGCCACGAGGTCATTTCCATCAAAGTATTGATGATTAAAGAAACGATCTAAGCAGATAACAACGCCATTAAATTCATCATCAGAACATAGCAAATCACTACCCTTACCAATTACTTTAAAAGGGAGTTGATACTCCTCGATAATGCGAAAGATTCCATCAATCGCAACATATGTTTCTGGATATACAACATACTTTGCATTACCACCAATACGAAGTGTTGTCATCGTCCTTAAAGGTTTCTCTGTTTCTGTAGTAGCGTAAAAACTTAATCGCTCTAATATTTTATCCATGTAATACCTCCTCAATCCAATCAATCATCTGATTTGCCGCATCCACTTTCGCAAGCTTATGTGCATTTTCTTTTAACTTGTTACAGGTTTGTTTATCATGAATAAGTGTATTTACAGTTGTAGCCAGTAATTGTGGACTCAACTTACCTTCTTCAATCATAATTGCCGCATCTTTTTCAGCCAGTTCTTTTGCGTTATAAACCTGATGGTTATTTGCAACAAATGGACTAGGAATCAACACAGCAGCTGCAGGTAAGGCACAAATTTCCGAAATTGTTGTAGCACCTGCACGCGTAACCGCAAGTGTACATCCCTTTAATGCTTGTTTCCCATCGATATATGGCACAAACTTAACATTACCAGAGTCTGTATTTTGAAACTGATAAGAATTTGCCTTACCACTTACAATTATAACCTGAAAGTCTTGATCAAAAAGTGGAATCGCTTCGTCAATAACTTTGGAAACAGATGAAGATCCTAACGATCCCATCATAAATACAACAAATGGAATATCTTTGGATAATCCGATTTTTTCAATCACTTCCGGATTAAAGACTACATCTTTTACAACAGATGCGGATGGATTACCTAAAATACGTACATTTGCTTTCGGCATTTGTAGTTTATTGCTCTCATAACATCCTACAACCGCATCTGCAAAATGACTTAAAAATTTATTTGCTTTCCCAGCAAAACTATTCTGTTCATGCAACATGGTTTTGATGCCGAGATGATGTGCCGCAAGAATTAGTGGAACACTAATATAATTTCCAAAGCCAATACAGATATCTGGTTTCTCCTGTTTTAATATCTGTTTTGATTCAAAATATGCCTGCAACAATGACGTTGCATATTTTACTTTTGAAATCATAGAACCTGCAGTTGTTGTAATATGCAAGCCATAGAACTTATAGCCAGCTTCTGGAATGACAGTGGCTTCCATACGGTTATCAGAACCCACAAAAATAACTTCATTTTCTGGATTACGTAGTTTTAATATATGTGCTAAATCTAGTGCAGGGTTAATATGGCCACCAGTTCCCCCTGTCGCTATCATAATCTTCATAGGATACCTCTAATATCTCAATATTATTTTAGCATAATACGCTTTTAGATGGACAAAGTAAAAACAAAAGATGGTACCTACCGCAGTAGAAACCATCTTATTGTGCTATGAGTTGGTCGATCTTTTCCCAAACCGCTTCTAAGCCTTGTTTTTTCTCAGAATTTACAGGAATCAATGCATTCTCTTGAATACCTAGAGTTGCAGAAATCTTTTTTAAATTCTGTAACATTTGACTTCTCGATAACTTATCAATTTTCGTGCATACCGCAAAGATTGCTAGATGTGATTCTTTGCCATATTCAACCATTTGTATATCATCATTACTTGGAACTCTTCTAGCATCCAATACGATAATCATCGCTTTTAACTGATCTCTTTTCGACAAATATGGATCAATTAACTTAGCGAATGCTAAAGCACTTTGACGATCACTTGTCGCATAACCATACCCAGGTGCATCTGTAAATACAACCTTGTTATCGACAGAGAAGAAATTTAAAAGTCTTGTCTTACCTGGTGTTTTACCAGAGTATGCTAAGTTTTTACGATTCACTAAGCCATTAATCAGTGTACTTTTGCCTGCATTCGATCTTCCTACAAAGATGATTTCAGGTAAATCACTCACAGGCCACTGTGTCTCTAACGCTGCTGTTTTTAGCAGGAATGCATCATGGTACTGCATTAGTGTACCAAAGCCTCCTTAAGTACTTGTGAAACGGTCTCAACAGGAATAAAGGTAATTGCCTTTTTCACTGTTTCTGGCACATCATCTAAGTCACGAACGTTATTCTTAGGAATCAAGACTTTCTTAATACCAACACGGTGCGCAGCTAAAGACTTCTCTCGCAAGCCACCAATTGGTAAGACATTACCACGCAGTGTCACTTCACCAGTCATCGCAATATCACGATAAACTGGTGTATCTGTAAGTGCAGAAACAATCGCAGTTGTTAGAGTAACACCAGCTGAAGGCCCATCCTTTGGAACAGCACCTTCTGGCACATGAATATGAATGTCATTAGAATCAAAGAATTTAGGGTCAATATTAAACTCTTTCGCATGAGCCTTTACATAGTCAAGCGCAATAGATGCACTTTCCTTCATAACATCTCCTAATTGACCTGTAATGACTAGTCTACCTTTACCTTCAAAGTGGTTTACTTCAATCTGAAGTACATCGCCACCAAACTGTGTATAAGCAAGACCAGTTACACAACCAATTTGGTTCTTCTTTCCTTATTACCATATTCGAAGATAATTTTCCCTAGCCACTCACCAATTTGTTTCTTGGTAACTGTAATTGATTTTTTGTTATCACGTAAAATCGCAAGAACAGTCTTACGGCATAATGACGCAATAATTCTCTCTAATTGACGAACACCTGCTTCACGTGTGTAATGCCGAATCAAGTAAAGAATCTCTGCATCCTTTAACTTAAACTGTGCTGGTTTTAGACCGTTATTCTTAAGTTGTTTAGGTACTAAATAATCCTTGGCGATGCTTACCTTCTCAAGTTCTGTATAGGAAGATAAATCAATAATCTCTAAACGATCACGCAAAGGACCTGGAATATTCTCTAAGTAGTTTGCTGTCGCAATAAACATAACCTTAGATAAATCATATGGTTCTTCAAGATAATGGTCTGAGAATACTGCATTTTGCTCAGGGTCTAAAACTTCAAGCATTGCATCACTTGGATCACCTTTATAGTCAGCACCCATCTTATCTAATTCATCAATTAAGAATACTGGATTTAATACCTCAGCACGCTTCATTCCTTGAATGATGCGACCTGGCATTGAGCCAAGATAAGTACGACGATGACCACGAATTTCTGCTTCATCACGCACACCACCTACAGACATCTTCACAAACTTACGACCTAACGCACGCGCAATCGACTTTGCTAAAGAAGTCTTACCAACACCTGGAGGACCTACTAAACACAAGATCGGGCTGTTAAGAGATTGTGTCATCTGCTTTACAGCTAAGTACTCCATAATACGATCCTTGATTTTTTCAAGACCATAATGGTCTTCATCAAGAACATTACGTACTGCCTTTAAATCTTCAATATCTTCGGTAGTTTGCCACCATGGAACTGTTAATAGCCAATCTAAATAGTTACGAGAAACACTTGCTTCTCCACTTCCTGGAGGAAGCATTTCATATTTACGTAACTCTTCACGTGCCTTTTGTTTAACATGTTCTGGATAAGGATTTTTTTCAATCTGGTCACGTAACTCAGCGACATCATCTGTCATATTAGATACATCACCAAGTTCCTCTTTAATAGCCTTTAGTTTTTCACGTAGATAGTATTCCTTTTGACTATCATCAATACGATCTTTAACACGGTCATTGATAACTGTCTCAAGTTCAGAATAACGCTGCTGTTTTTCCAACTCTTCAACGATTAACAATAAACGATCATTAACGTTTGTTGTTTCTAATAAACGCTGACGAGTAGCTTGGTCAAATAAACTGAAGTATTGACCAAATTGATCACCCAATGTCTCGGCATTTACACCAAGTGACAACTGTTGTACAACCTCAGGTGGAAATACTGCAGCCACCTGCGCCATCCCTTCTAATTTATCAACTACCTTTTTCACCAATGCGTATTCTTCGCTCTTATCACCATAAGAATCGGTTAATGGAGTAACATCTGCATACATTAACTCTTTACTATCGTAAAGTTTCGCTAACTTCGCACGACGCATGCCAGTAAAAGTTACACGCATGAAACCTTCTTTCTTACGTACAACTTTGATCTTCGCAATTGTTCCGACTGTATATAAATCTTTCTCTGTTGGATTGTCTACCATAATATCATTTTGACAAACAAGCCAAACCATACTGTCGTATGAGGCACCAGCCTCATTCACGGCATTGATTGATTTTGGTCTTCCTACTTCAATCATTACATCATGTCCAGGGAATACAACAATTCCTCTAGTACATACGACAGGTACACGAACATTCACATTTTCGCTCATATTCATACCTCCTGAATCACTTTTGAAAATAAGACGCGAGCAGCGTCTTATTAACATTCTATATTGTAAACGAATTACTTAGCAGTTTCTTCTACTTCGCTCTTCTTTTTACGTGTTGTCTTCTTAACTGGCTTTTCTTCCGTAGTTTCAGCCTTATCTGCCTTCTTTGTTGTCTTCTTAGCAGTCTTCTTTGCAGGCTTCTTACCACCAGCAGCGTTTTCCTTAACGAATGCATAAGCCTTTTCGTTACGAACGTCACGCTTCAACATATCTACACTGATATATGTTTTCACTTGTTCAACCGGCATATTGTACTGTGCAGCGATGTTGTTGTATTCATTTTCAAGATCTTCTTCAGTTGGCTCTAAAGCTTCAACCTTAGCAATCTCTTCAAGAATCAATCTTAACTTCGCTGTCTTAGTAGCGTTATCAGTATATTCAGCACGAACATCTTCAATCTTCTTGCCCATCATAGATAAGTATTGGTTGAAGTTCATACCATATTGAGAAATCTGTTGTGCTAACTGTTGAATTTGGTTATTCACTTCTTCTTCAACAAGTACTTCTGGTAAGTCAATTTCTGCATTTTCAACTAACTTATCCATTAGTGCTGTATCAGCCTTGTTTTCAGCCTGAGACTTCTTACCATCTTCGATACGTGTACGAATCATGTTCTTTAAGTCAGCGACTGTTTCAACACCGGCAGCATTAACATCCTTTGCAAAGTCATCGTTAACTTCTGGTAATACCTTAGTCTTAACTTCGTTAACCTTAACTTTGAATACAACAGCTGCGCCCTTTAAATCTTCAGCATGGTAATTCTCTGGGAATGTAAGATTTAATTCCTTTTCTTCACCAGCCTTAACGCCAACTAACTGTTCTTCAAATCCAGGGATGAAGGAATGGGAACCTAATACTAAATCATAATTAGTACCCTTACCACCATCAAATGCAACACCATCCTTGAAACCTTCGTAGTCAATATTCACTGTATCGCCTTCAGCAGCAGCGCCATCCTTAGTCTGAACTTCTGCATACTGCTCGCGCATACGGTTTAATTCAGCCTCAACTTCTTCATCGCTTACAGCAACTTCATCAAGATTGTATTCTAATCCCTTATAATCGCCTAACTTTACTTCAGGCATAACAGCAAATGTAAATACTAATTCAACACCATTTGCATCAATAGACTTGATATCCAACTGTGGTTGGCTAATAGGAACTAATTTTTCAGCTTCTAAAGCTGCGCGCATCCATACGTTTGCGTTATCATCTACAGCTGTGATGAATCTTTCGTTATCAGAAACACGCTTTTCGATTAAAGCCTTAGGTGCTTGTCCCTTACGGAAACCATTGATAGATACATTCTTAGCAATCTTATTGAATGCCTTCTTTACTGCATCTGCCCATTCTTTACCTTCAATTTTAACTGTTAAATCTCCAACTGATTTTTCTTTGAGTGTCCAATTTGACATCTTATTAACTCCTTTTCGCTTTTTTATTGCTTGCATATTATACCAAATATACAATATTTCGGCTATGTTTTTACTATATTACGGTCGATTTTAGCACTCGACCACTACGCCTGCTAATATCCTACAAAGTTTAGGGATGAAAGTCAATGCAATGTTTTCGCATATGCAAGTTGTTTAGATACTTTCTGATAGATTTCTCCTTCATCCATCATATCTGATACTTGTTTCAGCATTGTTAAAGCTAAATCTTCCGCTTCATCCACATCATAAGACAGCGGTAAGAATACATATACTTCATGAATCAATAACGTTCTAGCCATCTCATAGAAATCTGGATGATCATTTTCTAACCACTCTTTTAAATAAGACTGTGCTTTTAAAAAACCTTCACTCTTATGTACAGGAACAATATCATCTGACCAGAATGTATATTCCACGCCATTCTTTATCAGTGTAAATTCATCAGAAATTTCTTGTTCTGCTAAACCTTCAATCAATAACGCAGCTGCCTCAGGACATGGATCTTTCGATAAATAATCTTTAATCTCAGCTAGGCAATCTCTTAAGTTACGTGTAACCAATACACTCGCAGCTGCTAGTTGTGACTTTGGCTTTCCTTTCAATTTTCTTAATAGAGAATCCAAACTATCTTCTTTAATCTCTTTTTCATCGCTCAAGCGATAATTTAGTTCTCTTTTATAACTCTTTAATTTTTGTTCGATATCAATAGGAATATATGGCATATTTAATTCTTTTTGAACCAAGAAATTCGCATCACCATATTTACCTTGTTGTATTAAATCTTCTATCTCTGCAAGGATTTCATCATAGTAATTTGTCATATCGCCTCCTAGACAAAAGAAACCGCCGACTGATTGCCGACGGTATCTTTTCTATATGGCGTCCTCGAAGAGATTCGAACTCTTGACCACACGCTTAGAAGGCGTGAGCTCTATCCAGCTGAGCTACGAGGACAGCACAAATAATATATCAAAATATCTATCAGTTTTCAAGATTAAATTTACATTTTAAATCGTTTTAATTCTGCAGATACTTGTTGTCCATCAATATGTAGAATCATATACGATGGTTTGGAACCGTCACGATTATAGCTAAGTGAACCAGGGTTAAATAAATGCACCTCTTCAAACTGCTCATCAAATGGAACATGCGTATGTCCAAAGCATACAATATCACAACCGCGCTCTCTTGCATGTCGTACTAGACCAAATAACGAACCATACCCAATATCATGATGACCATGCACCAATAAAATATGGTGGCCTTCTACTTCAAATACAAGTTCAGACTCATAATCACCGTAGTAATCGCAATTACCTTGTACGCATGCATACCCTTCTGTTAATTGCCTAGGCAGTTCACTATCACCCGCATGTAAGTATGCATACGCATCGGGATACATCTTGCGTATCTGTTTTAAACATTCCGTTTGTCTATGAGAGTCACTCACCAATATAATATCTTTTGACATTTCGTTCACCGTTGTAACTATTATAATGAATCTTTTGTCATACGTAAAAGAGATAAACATGTTAAAAATACCATTAAGGAGCGTATTTATATGAATATTTATCCCTACAACATGTATTTTTCTATATGCCGCATGCGCATTTCTTATATGTTATCTCACCATATTTGTATTAAAAAAATGATGAAGTTTCAAAAAAATCAATAAAGACTACTAATGTTAGTGTTCAAGTGATTAAAGCTAAAGTTGATCATTTACAATACGTTTCAAACGCAATCAATGAGCAAAATAAAATAAAGAAGAAAATTCAGAAGCAACTCATCAAGATTCTTCTTCCTATCGCTGTTTCTATCATTCTTACTTATCGTCAAGATGATGACCTAAAAGGTTTCAAGGGTTACATGACTGCCGGAAAGCGAGAATTCGCTAGACGTGGTAATAGTGAAATCTTCAAACGCATATTCACCCAATAAATCTAATACCGATGCAGTTATGCATCGGTATTTTCATATGTTTGATGTAATGCATCATATACTGCTTGCGCAACTTCATTAGGTATAACCTTCGAAATATCATCAACTGTTGCAGCTTTTAGATTTGTGAAGTTGCCAAACTCTTTTAATAATTGTTTCTTACGTTTAGGACCCACACCAGCAATCTCATCCAATACAGATTTTGTCTGTGCCTTTGCGCGTAATTTTCTATGATACGTAATCGCTACACGGTGTACTTCATCTTGCATACGTGTTAACAGGAAGAATAGTCCTGAATCTTTATCGATTTCAAAAGTATCCCCATTGGTATCCATTAAGGCATTTGTGCTGTGTTTATCATCCTTTACCAACCCCATTAATTTGATTGTATCTGACAAATCAAGGGAATCTAGAATTTCCTTTGCCGCATCAATCTGTGTTTTACCACCATCGACGATTATACCATCCGGCATTCTCGCCCCTTCTTTTAACATGCGGAAATAACGGCGATAGATAACTTCCTTCATCGAATCTACATCAGAATTGCCAGTATGTAACTTATATAATCGATAACTCTTACGATCAGGATATCCATCTTCATATACGACACATGAGGCAACTGTAAACGCACCACTAATGTGAGAGTTATCAAATAACTCAACACGATTCATTGGATGTTTTGCAATTTCACAAAGTTGTGATACAGCTTGTTCAGTTAGTGTATCTTGTCTTGCGACCGCATTGAACTTAAGGTCTAATTGTTTTTTAGCATTTTCAACACACATATCTAAGAGTTTTACTTTATATCCCTTTTGTGGTTGGAAGATAGGCATATCCAATACTTCTTGCAATGCTGTAACATCTAACTCTATCGGTAATACCAGTTCCCGTGCAGAAGGATGGTCTTGGTAATACTGTACTAAAAAAGATATAAACTCTTCTTCTGCATCACCATATAGCGGTCTAAGACGGAATTCCTTGTTCAGAATTGTTCCTTCACGCACTAAGAAACCAGTAATCGCAAGATAACCTTTTTTAGCATACCATGCAAAGACATCTCGTGATCCACGATTATCTTTCTCAATATTTTGCTTATCATTTACTACATGGCGTATCGACTCTAGCATCTCTTTATATTCTTGCGCTTTTTCAAATTCAAGTTCTTGGCTAGCTTCAAGCATCTTTATTTGTAACTCTGCTTCTACATCTTTGGTATCACCATTCATGAAACGAACAACTTTATCACTCATCTCATCATAGACCTTTGGGTCTATATCAAATTCACACGGTCCAATACATTGATGCATGTGATAGTACAAGCATACCTTCGGTTCCAAATGTGTACATCTTCTAAATGGATAGAGTGACTGTAATAGTTTCAAAGTTGTTCTAGCAGCTGTCGCATCTGGAAATGGTCCAAAGTACTTTGCCTTCTTATCTTTCTTTGTATCGCGTGCTATTAATAAGCGTGGATATTTTTCTTTTGTCAGTTTGATATATGGATAAGATGAATCATCGATAAATTGGATATTATACTTTGGACGATATTTCTTAATTAAGTTAATTTCTAATACCAAAGCTTCTTTTTCACTTCGTGTGACGATAAAGTCAAAATCATCGATATTACTAACCATTTTAGTCGTCTTAAAATCGTGCGCACCAACAAAGTATTGGTTCACACGATTATGAAGATTCTTTGCCTTACCAACATAGATGATTTCTCCATTTTTATCCTTCATCTGATAACTACCAGGTTCATTTGGTAAGTTCTTAAGTTTGCTTTGATATATTCTTTATCCATTGTATTCCTTTAGTTTAATGTTACTACAGTTGCACCAGTCCCACCTTCTTGAGGCATTCCTAGTCTAAATTCTTTAACTGACTTATCATTACGTAATCTATCATGTACTGCCTTGCGTAACTTCCCCGTACCGTCTCCATGAATGATGCGGAATGTCTTAAGACCATGAATCTTTGCTTGATCCATATAATCTTTCATCTTTTCAATCCCTTCATCTACATGCATACCAATTAGATTGCATTCTAAAGACATGCTTGCATAGATATTATGTGAACGTATATGTACGGATGTATTTGTCTTGTTCTTTGGAATGACATGTGAACTTGGGCGAATCTGATTCTTCTTTACATGAATTGTTCTACCATTGAGGCTCACAGTAATTTCTTTTCTTCCAATCTTAATTACTTCACATACTTGATTAGAAGAACGTAGTTCTACCGCATCACCAACACGATAGGTAATATCGTCATAATTCGTTTCATCCACTTCTTCGAGTGGTTGAATCTTCTTTAACTGATTCCGTACATTGAGCACTTCATGGTATTTTGCTTGTTCATTGCGCATTTGTGCAAGAATTTCATCTGCCTTATGTTGTGCTTCTTCAATATATTGATTAGCTTCAGCTTGTGCATTCTTTTGCCAATCATCTTTTTCTTTTAAGAGTTGATTACGCTCTTTGATAAGAGATTCCTGTAATGCTTTTACTTTCGCAATCTTTTGACTAAGTTCATCATTCTTTAGCGTTGTTTCATTCAACTGTGTCTCCAAACGTTCAATCAAAATATCTTCTTGTGATTTTGCTTGTTCTTTTAGGAAAGACGCATATTTAATAATTGATTTAGGTAATCCATATCGTTCCGCAATCTCAAACGCATTCGATTGTCCTGTTAACCCTTCAATAAAGCGGTATGTAGGTTCTAGTTTCTCTTGGTCGAATTGAACACTTGCGACCATAATATCATCATGACGTTTACCATAAGCCTTTAGACGGCCATAGTGTGTCGTCGCAACACAGGTAGCCTTTACATCACGCAAGTAATTTAAGATTGAGATAGCTAAGCTTTCTCCCTCTTTAGGATCTGTACCAGAGCCAACTTCATCCATGAGTACCAAACTATTCTCCGTTGCACTGCGAATAATTTCAGCTTGTTTCTTGATATGTGCACTAAAACTAGATAAGGATTCCACAACAGATTGATCATCACCAATATCCACAAACACATTATCAAAGAAAGGAATGACAGCACTTTCTGAAGTTACCGGAATACCTACATAGGTCATTAAAACAAATAGACCAATGACTTTCATAGATACAGTTTTACCACCTGTATTTGGACCTGTTATCAGTAGTATACGTTTTGGATCACGTAAGTGATAATTATTAGCTACTACTTTCTTTGGATCAATCAAAGGATGTTTGGCACGTATAATTTCAATTTCCTTTTGCTCTGTAAGTTCAGCCGCAACACCATCATGAAGTTTCCCCCATTGAGCTTTCGCAAAGATAGCATCTAAAATACCACATGTTTCAATGTTGGATATTTCTTCATCCGCAATCGATGCTACACTTCTTGATAACATCGTCAAGATACGATGAATCTCTTCTTTTTCTTTTTCAACAAGTTCCATCTTACGGTTATTTAAACCTACAAGCGACGCAGGTTCAATATAAGATGCTTGTTTCGAGGCACTATCACCATGCAGTAAACCGCCGTACATATTCTTATCTGATGCTTTCACCAAGATAACAGCACGACCATTTCGCATCGTTACAATCGAGTCAACCACACTATCTGAATGACTTGCCACAAATCGATTTGCGGCAGTTGCGATTTCACTATCAATGCGCGATAAACTACTACGAATTGACTTTAACTCTGGCGAAGCTTTATCCATTACTTCACCATATTGATTTAAACAATTACCAATCTCTTTTCCGATTTTCTCGTGCACGATTAACGTATCATATAGATCACTTAAATGTTCATGAGCTAAAGCATTCATCGACTTAAAGTAATTTAACATTCCTTGAATGCCTTGTATCAAAAACATTTCATCAATTAATTCTTGTGCAGTTAAAGTTCTACCCTTTTTTGCGTTTAATAAGATATCTCTTAAATCCTTAATTTGAGACATTGGTAAACGATCTTCATGGACACACATTGCAAGTGCTTCTTTCATGTATGCATGTTCACGACGTATCACAAGTGGGTCAAATGATGGTTTAATGGTATCTACGTATTCAATGCCAAGTGAAAAAGAACATTGTTTTTTTACCTGTTCTAATATCACATTCAATTCTAGACTACCAATTACACTCATACTAACTCCTATTTCATCAGTTTACTTTCATCTACAAACCCATTATCTTTTAACCAGTTTTCAACTGCATTTCTTTGTAAATCAGTTAATGACTTTGTGCCATCTTCAATCTTGGAGAAACCTTGACTACTAAATAATGGTCCCAGATAATCCTTTGCAACCAGCTCTGTTACTTGATTTACTTGTTTAAACAAGGAATTTTCTACAATATAGCTACCATTCTTAAAGAGTGGTGTACATAAGAATACCGTAATCACAACTATCCATACAAAGGCCTCTAACACACCAAAAGCAGCACCTAATAGCGCACTAATCGCATGAATTCCAGGAACTTTATGTACGCCTTTTGCGATGCGGTCAACCACAAAGAATACGACACGCAAAACTAAGAATAATAAGATAAACCAAGCTATCTGATTAACATATGTTTTCGCAACTTCCTCTAATGGCGATCCTGATAAGCCAAGAAATTTACTTGGAACAATCGTAACGTATTTTGCAAATACACCGCATAATATCCAAGCAATCCAATAAGAAATAATAGAACCTACAAGGCCAATCAATCGACGTAAAATACCAGTATTGTATCCTTGTGCTGCTTTTAAAACAAAGAATATAACGATAAAAGGCACTAAAATAGATTGCCCAATTTTCTTGTAAAGTGAACATAAAAAATCCTCCTATATAAAGATGATAAAACAAAACAGTGCAAACTTCCAACAGCATGATAAAATATAATGCATGAATAACACAATTACTTTAAAACTCAAATCGATTCAAGAGGAACAATTGTTCAAAACTTTTAGTGAATTTCAAACCACACCACCACAATATGCAAAATGGCAATTAAAACCAGAAAATTGCGTCATTACCTGTTATACATCAGGCAAAACTGTATTCCAAGGAAAAGACGCAAATGTATACGCAGCAGCTTTTATGGAAGTACGAGATGAAATCTCAACACCTACTACAACAAGTCATTATCCCCAAGCAGGTAGCGATGAAGTTGGCACTGGCGATTACTTTGGACCTGTATGTGTATGTGCTAGTTATGTTACGAAAGATGATGTCGATTTCTTAGTAAAGCTTGGTGTACGTGACTCTAAACAAATGAGCGATGCGGATATGTTAAAAATTGGACCATTACTTATGGAACGTATTCCTCATAGCTTATTGATTGTACCTCCACAAAAATACAATCAAGTACATGAGTCAAATAACCTAAACGCCATTAAGGCAAAGTTGCATAACCAAGCCTATATCAACCTTGCTAAAAAAATAGAACTTCCAAGTTTTAAGATTATTGATCAATTTACACCAGAAACTTCTTATTATCGCTATCTGAAAAATGAGCCACAAATTATTCGCGGTATTCATTTTGAAACAAAAGCAGAAGATAAATACTTATCTGTCGCTGTTGGTTCTATCATCTCACGTTATGGTTTTCTAAAAACATGGGAAGAAATGGAACAAAAATATAACATGACTCTTCCAAAAGGCTCTGGTGATAAAGTAGATATCGTTGCACAAACGTTTGTTGAAAGATATGGATTTGATCGACTTGGTGAAGTCGCAAAATTACATTTTAAAAATACAGAAAAAATACGTGTATAAATAATCTATACACGTATTTTTCATTACCTATCCATTACTAGAATGCGATGTAGAATCATTTGCACTTCTTATAGCCATCAACATATTCTCTAACGTGATAACAATTGCGACTACGGTCGCTTCTTCATTTACATCATACAAATCAATGCAATATTTATCACGCATGGAGAATAGTTTCTGCCCTACGACCGCAATCACACGTTCTTGATTGTTATATAAAAATAAAGTTTAAATTAGAAAAAAATCTCCTTGTAACGTCCAACCAAGTTCATCAATGGTAAATTTCATATCCTAAAAAACGGAATAATTCTTTAGAAAGTTCAAATGACTTTCCACCGACAATATCAATATAGTGAATGGAGTGTAGAGAAAATAATTTCTTTTTCAATCGAAGCGACAACTCTATCTTGTGCATCCGTAATTGTTGTTTCATTTGTAAAAGAGAATAGTTTTGAAGATGAATGATAGACTACATTATCATTATCATCCGTTACATCAATATCTTTATGAAAAACTAAATAAATATCGACTCGTATAGAGCGATTTTGCTGGTTCACCATAGTCATTGTAATTACGAATATCGGTTTTCTCTCCTGCAGAGTGATATCTTTGTAATGTTGTCGCAATGACAAAAATTCCTACAACAAAAATCACCATCATAATCAATTCTGGCTGCATCATCTCAATATACATAATGATTCCTCCTAATGAATGAACTTTATACCTACTACTATAATATCACGTTCATATCATAAAAGAAAAAATAGAATATCACTTTAAGTGTATATTCCATTCTTCATTTACTCTTTGATAGTAGAACTCTGTAATTTCAGGATCTTCAAATACACGAATCAAAACATCCATGTCGACTGATAACTTTAATTTCAGGAAGTCTTCACGCTTTACCCAAGATACTTTTCCTTCATCCGAGGAGATAATATCACCAGTAAAAGTATTACATGTATACAAGAATACGATATAACGACTACCATCAGAATTCACCCAATCCTTCACTCCGCAAAGCTTAGGATCATGAATATCTAAACCAGTTTCTTCTTTGACCTCACGGATTACAGAATCAACAATCGATTCATCATCCTCTACATGACCACCAGGAAAGGTAAATCCTGGCCAATCTTTCTTTTGTCTATCGATAACAAGGATTTCATCACCCTTGGTAATCATGCAAAGATTTGTAAGTGTTACTAATTTTCTTCTGTCCATGCATGTCATTATAAATTAGTTAGTAAGGATTTGAAAGAATTATTTTGACATCCAGCTTTCATCACTTGGATTATTTCTAAAGTGTAGGAGCGCTTCTACATCACTTTCTTCGATATAGTCTTCTTCAACTGCGACTGATAACAGTGTATCGTAATCAGAAGCAGAGACATTCCGTACATTGTGCTCTGCCAGACGTTCTGTCGCTTACGCATTCCATATGTAAAGATAGATGCGATACCTAATACTTCCGCTCCTTCTTTACGTAATACTTCTATAACTTCAACGGCTGAACCTGCAGTAGAAATTAAGTCTTCAATCACCACAATCTTCGCGTTATCAATTAACTTACCTTCAATTTGATTTTGACGTCCATGATCTTTTGAAGATGTACGTACATATCCCATTGGTAAACCGAGAATTGTAGCGACAATTGCCGCATGCGCAATACCTGCAGTGCTTGTACCCATAACCATATTACAAGTTGGATATTCTTTACGAATGATTTCTGCTAAAGCATTTTCTACATCTTCGCGAACCTTAGGATAGGAAAGCGTCAAACGATTATCACAATAGATTGGAGACTTGATACCACTTGCCCATGTAAATGGATTTTGTGGCTTTAAAAATACTGCCTGAATATCTAGTAAGTCTTTTGCAATTATTTTTTTCATCTTATTCTTCTCCTGTCTGAAATTGTTTTGTGGCTAAACGATAAGCTTCTACTGGATTTTCTGCTCTTGTGATAGATCTTCCGACAACGATATAATCAGAACCTAATTGATGCGCAATTGCAGGTGTAGTTACACGCTTTTGGTCACCTTTGCTATCTGTCACAAAGCGGATACCTGGAGTAACCGTTTGGAAGTCTTCCCCACATACCTTTTTAACAATTTCTACTTCCAATGGAGAACATACTACACCATCACAACCAGCCTTCTTCGCATTTAATGCATATTGCGCAACAGTTTCCTGCATTGTTTGTGGAATTAGTAATTCTTCGTGCATAGCTTCTTCTGTTGTACTGGTTAATTGTGTAACTGCAAGTAAGATTGCCTTACTACCGTGATCATCTAATGCCTTACGCGCTGCCTTCATCATTTCGATTGTACCAGCCGCATGAACGTTGACCATATCAACATCCAACTGTGCAAGCATGCTCATCGCATGATAGACCGTATTAGGAATATCATGTAATTTCAAATCAAGAAAGATTTGATGTCCTTGTTGCTTGATTTGTCTAACGATTTCCGGACCATTACCATAGAAGACTTCCATACCAATTTTAACGTATGGTTTTTCATCCTTGAACTGTTGTAGAAACTCTAGTGTTTTTTCCTGGCTGTTAAAGTCACATGCGATGATTACTTCTTTACTCATTTTGTTCTCCTCCTGTATTTTATATATGAATTTGATTATAGTTTTTCGTATGCTTCTAAGTCTAATGCTCCTTCACTCTTTGCAACGGCGATTGCACAAGCACTATCACCAACTACATTGAGCGATGTTACAAGCATCTCGATTGGACGATTGATTGCGAGGATTAATGTATATGTCATTAATGCAAGTTCATTGTTGAAACCTACACCGCTTAGAATTGTAAAGAGGATGACAGCACCTGCACCAGGTGCTGCAGGTGTTCCCTACAGATGCAACAATCGCTAAGAAACCGATAGTAAGGATACTTGTAAATGTCATTGGATAACCAGCACATCCAGCAATAAAGATTGTTGCGATAACCTGCATAATTGCAGTACCGTCCATATTAACTGTCATACCAAGTGGCAGTACAAAGGATGCGATTTCCTCATGTACACCAAGTTCTTCAATTGTTGTCTTCATGTTTAATGGTAGAGTTGCAGCACTCGAAGATGTTGAGAATCCAAATAACGCTACCTTAAATATCTTCTTAACAAATGGAATTGGATTCAAACCAGTTGATAATTTAATAAACAACGCATAGCCAGTCACAAGTACAAGTAATAAGATACATACTGTTAAGACTACATAAGCGATAGCAGGTTGTAGGTGTGTTACACCATAACTTGCACAAGTTCTAACAATTAAGCAGAAGATTGCGATAGGTCCAAAGTGATTGATTACAATATCTAAGAATACCGTTATAATTGCGCTAATTTCTTCGCATAGTTTAACAAGTACAGTAACTTTATCCTGTAAGTGATTGATACAGATACCTACCATCGCTGCGCTAACAACTACCGCAAGTACTGCACCGTTATTACCAAATGCTGTAGTGATATTATTTGGAATCGCATTAACGACAATCATAAGAGGATTTAGCAGCCGTTCCAGTAGCTTGTGTTAAGTCTACGGCACTGTTTGTAAATACACCTGCATTATATGCCACAATTCCTGCTAATGCCGCAATCACAATGGCACATATCGTTGTTAACATAAAGTATCCAATTGTCTTACCAGAGATACGACCTAACTTCTTTGTGTCTGAAATATGAATCATTGCCAGTACAATGCTTGTAAATACCATTGGGATAATGACTACTTGTAATGCGCGTACAAATAACTGACCAATAATGTAGAAGATACCAATTGCTTTTTCGTTTCCTTCGGCAGAAATATCTGCGAATAACAGATTGTTAATCGTATTCCATAAATCTGCTTGATTTCCCTTCAATAATGTTTCTCTTAGAAAAATCACTATTAAACCAACAATGAGACCACAGCCTAATGCACTCATCATTTTCACCGTCAGATTCTTCGATGTCTTCTCCATTTTACTTACTCCTTTTCCATAAAAAAACAACCTCTGCACAAAATATACAAAGGTTGTAAGTAATCTATTACAATTTCCTCTAAAAAACTACTAGAGTGTAATCTATCGTCGCCTTCATAGTATCTCGTACTATATTAAAGCCTGTTTTTTTCTGTAGAATACGATACAATAGGAAACTCACTACGTCAATAACAAATTACAGATCTTATAAGTTATTGTACAAAATGAAATACACACAAAATAGTAGAAAATTTCAAAAACCAAAAACTACTTATTTTTCACACTCTTAGTTTAATTAACAACCAGAAGCAACTGTTTCAGTCCAAGCAGGTTGGTCTACTACCCAAACCTGTTGAGTTACAGCGTCATGATGAATCGTATCAACCTGAACATCTTTAACAGAGTAATTACCATCTTCATCTTGATTATCAAACTCATCTAAAGAATTATATACTCGACCAGTATGACCACCAACAATCTTACGAGCATATACAGGTTCATCCCAAGCCTGAGAAATAACTTGAGTTTCATAGTGACCTGTTGCTTCGTGATTTACTGTGGTATATGTTGGTACGCATGGAGCAGATGTTGGTTGAGAAGATGTAGAGTTATTAGAAGTAGAGTTAGATACATTGTTAGAAGTGTTATTTGATGTATTTTTCTACATTCTTGTTTTCAACTGTATTACTCTCTTCTGTAACGGTGTTGTCTGTTGTAGTCTTATTCTCTGTTACATCAGACTTCTTATCTTCTTTCTTTTTCGTCTTTCTTAGTTTCATTCTTCTTAGAATCATTCTTCTTTTTCGTCAGATTTCTTGTCGTCTTTCTGAGTAGAAGAATCTTTCTTTGTTGTTTCTGTAACCTTTTCAGTATTTACTGTTGGCTTATTCATAAATACAACATAAGTACTAATACAAATAGCAGATACTAATGTTAATACTAATACTGCGATTGAAACTTTCTTATGTGATGCTACGAAATTCTTAATTTTTTCAAAAATATCCATTATAACTAACCTCTCAATTAACAACCAGAAGCAACTGTTTCAGTCCAAGCCTGTTGGTCTACTACCCAAACTTGATTGTACTCAGCATCATGATGAATTGTATTTACTTGAACTTGCTTAAGAGCATAGCTAAAATCCTCTTCTTGATTACCCCACTCACTTAATGAATTATAAATGCGACCTGTCTGACCACCTACTATACGCTCTTCATACACAGGCTCATCATAAGCAGGCATTACTAAAGTTTGTTCGTAATGACCCTGTTCTGGGTGATTAACTGTTGTGTATGTTGGTACACATGGAGCAGATGTTGGTTGAGAAGATACAGAGTTATTTGTTGTAGAATTTGAAACATTATTGTTTTCAACAACAGAAGTGTTATTAGATGTAGAAGTATTTGTATCTTCTTTTTGTTGTTTCGGAAGTTGCTTCTTCTTTTTTTCTCATCTTGCTTCTTATTGTCTGTTTTCTTTGTGTCGTCTTTCTTATCATCTTTACTTCCTGTTACGTTAGTATCAGGATTTTTATTTTGGTTGTTTGTCTGTGTAACTTTTGGGTTGTTATTCGTTTCATTATTTGTGAGTAATACATACCCTACTGTTCCACCAATCAATAAAAAGAGTAATAACGCTATTATAGATAGCTTTTTGTGATTTCTGATTTTTCTCCTTAATCAAATCGATGATATTCTTCATCATAACTTCCCCTTTAATCAAAGTGTTTGTTGTATACATTAGATATCATATGAAGTTTATTAGCTAATGTATAATAACATCCTTATTGTATGTTACCCCCCCGATTTTCAAGAGAAAATGTATTTTACAACGAATGATTTATTTAAATTTTAGATGAGAGCTTTATTGTTGTTCTCGCTTTTCTATCATCTGACTAAGAATTGGTAAAGCGTTAAAGATATATAATCTTTTCGCATGATAATCATGTTCTTCATTTGCGGCAAGCAATAATGTAAAATTCCCTTTCACTTCATCACTATCATAGTGAAACATGTCTGGATGTTGTTTCATATCTTCTATCTGCATCTTAACTGTTCGATACGAAAAATCCTTTGTGCCTGTCAGGGTTAATACATAAAAGTCATCCGCTGTATATCCTTGTGCAACGATTGCATCTTCTAATAATTCAGCAGTCCAATTTGGATTATCCCACCCATATTGTGCAACTGTTGTACGATTACCCCAATATAATGACCCACTAAAAGGCACATAGTATCTAAAGTATCTCATGCTATCCATCATGCGATACCATGTTGTAACAGCACCCATGGAAAATCCTAAGAAGATACGATGGTCTCTTGAAGCGATTAAGTCTTCTTCACTTGTAGAACTAGCATAGGTACGATATGCATTTTCAAATTGTGGTATCAAATCATTCTGTAGTTCTTTGCCAAATGCTTCGGTTAAACTTGCATCATAATCATCTGTATCCATATCCACATTATCGTGATAATAGGACGCAAACACCATTAACATTGGTTTCATCTCTTTCTTTTCAATTAGATGATCAATTACATTTTTAATATCTGTCAAATCATCTAATTCACCTGGAAAGGAAGTTACATCTCCCGTATGACCATGCATGGTATAGACAACATCATATCGTTCTGTACTTGTTTCATATCCATATGGAATATATACATACGCATATTTCTTCATGACTCTGTTTTGATAATCATAGGTATTTGTCATGTAGTCAAAGCGTACAACTTTACCCTGTTGTTTTGCGGGAACCATATATCCTTCAGGTACGTTGTGTATCCCTAACGAAATAGATGAGTTTTTCTGGATTTCTAGGTACGGTTGAAATACCAGCTCTACTGAATCATCTGAGTTTTGCTTTGTCGTACATCCGACTAGGATTGAAGTCACTAATAGGATTACGATAATTAATTTCTTCATCATTACCTTCTTTCATTAGAAAGTGAGAAGATTCCAAATCTTCTATAATTCTGGATTTGGAATCTTTTCAACATTTAAATGAATTGTATCTTTGAGTTGTACTAACTCTACACCAGCAGCTTTTAACATACGCTTGCTAGCGATATTAGTATCTACTCCATTATATTTATCAGATTCATAGACGATGCGATGAATGCCAGATTGTATAATTGCCTTCGCACATTCATTGCATGGGAATAAAGATACATAGATTGTACATCCTGTAACTGGCCACTTTGAGTTTAAAATAGCATTCAACTCCGCATGTACGACAAAAGCATACTAGAGTCTAAAGTATCACCATCACGTCCCCAAGGGAAAACCTCATCTGAGCATCCTTTTGGAAATCCATTATATCCAACAGATACAACGCGGTGGTTATCATCAACAATCGCTGCACCAACCTTTGTATTAGGATCTTTTGAACGTAAGGCTGATAAATGAGCTAGTCCCATAAAATACTCGTCCCAACTTAAGATGTTATCTTGTTTTGTCATAAACTATTCCTTTCCTAGAACCTGTACAAATCCATCATCTAATCCATATACAGTATCTAATCTTTCAGCCAAGAAATAAGAATACTGATGCAATGGACCATCATTCAAAACTTGCAATACCTTTAAATCAGTCCCTAGATATCGAGAGCGTGTTGGAATAAAACGATTCTGCCATGAAATAAAACATAAAACTCCAACTAACCCAACAAGAGCTACAATATGATTTACCCGTTTACTAACCTCTGCTTTATCTGTTGTAATAAATCCATACATAATTAATCCTGTCACAAAACCACCTAAATGTGCGTGTACAGAAATATTCGGCAAGAAGTTCAATAAGAGATTAATAAACAACATATTCATAAGAGCAGCACGTACCGGAGGCATTCTCCAACCACCTGTACGTAAAATTAGTGTTACATACGCTGCTAGTAACCCATAAATACCACCAGAAAGTCCTACCACAAAACTATTTTCTGGTGAAGCTAGTACAAATAGAGATCCCACAATAATTGAGGGTATTAGTATCAACAGATATCTTTTAATTCCTAATAATGGTTCAAAGACTTTGCCAAGTGATAATAAAGCCATCATGTTCATCGCTAAATGCCATAAATGAACATGAACAAACCCTGCTGTTAATAATCGCCAATACTCACCTGCTAAAACAAACGGTTTATAGAAAGCACCAATCAAAATTGAATTTGTAATCGTACTATCACTTGGAAACAACTGAATAAACACCCATACCACAAAACATATTGCGATAATAGTATTTGTCGCAATTGTCTTTCTTTGTTTCATTAGGCTACCCTCTTACGAAGTATATTTAATAACTTTTCAAAGTATTCTGGTAATGGCGCATGGAATGTCATCGTTTCCCCAGTTGTAGGATGAACTAACGTTAATTCACTGGCGTGTAGTACCTGACCTTGTGTATCCATATATGGACATGGTTGTCCATACTTATCATCACCCATCACAGGATGGTTGATATATTTCATATGTGCTCTAATTTGATGCGTTCTTCCTGTTTCTAAACGACATTCTAGGTAAGTTGCGACATTAAAACGTTCTAAGACATGGAAATGAGTTCTAGCATCACGACTATTTTCTTCGGTAACCTTCATGCGTTGACGATCACGCGGATCACGTCCAATTGGTGCATCTACCAAACCATCATCATGTGTGATATTTCCAACAACAATTGTTTTATAGACACGATGACAAGTCTTATTCTCTAATTGCTTAGCAATCGCTTCATGCGCTTTATCATTCTTGCATGCCACAATACAGCCTGTCGTATCTTTATCGATACGATGAACGATACCTGGACGAATCACACCATTAATACCCGATAAATCCTTACAATGATATAACAGTGCATTTACCATCGTATTGGAATAATTACCAGGAGCTGGATGAACGACCATACCCTTTGGCTTATTGATAACGATAATATCATGATCTTCATACAGAATATCTAATGGAATATTCTCTGGAAGAATATCTACTGGACGATCCTCAGGTACATCGCAAATAATTTCATCTCCAGTTACAACTTTCAAAGAACTCTTTGCGACTTTTCCATTGACGAATATCATGCCATCATCTGCAAGCTGTTGTACACGCGTTCTAGATAGTTCTGTATTTAAACTTAGATATTTATCTAATCTTTCTTTTGTATCTTCACTTACGATCCACGTTTGTTTTGCCATTTTTTTCTTCCTTCCATGTTGCGATTAGCAATAAGAATACACCAATACATAAAGCCATGTCCGCAACATTAAACACTGGGAAATCATAGCCAAAAATATAGAAATTTAAGAAGTCTCTAACATAATTTAAGAATAGTCGATCAATTAGATTCCCTGCAGCACCACCTATCATTAATGCAAGAGATATTCCTGTTAAAATATCTGGTTTTCTTTACAAATAGATACCAACCCATTAGACCAATCGCCACTGCCGCAACCAGTGCAAGTACGCCCTGTTGTCCAGATAGTAATGACCATGCCATACCAGTGTTTTGTACATATGTAATATGAAAAAAACCTTCTATTACAGGGATATCATGGAAACAACCCTAAACTAGCTGCCCACATCTTTGAAAATAAATCAATTAATACTGTAACGATAATAATACCGATATAAATCATAACTACCTCAATTCTTTTCGTAAACTACACTTCTTTGTAAATACTGCAAACTCTAAGAGTTCAAATGGTTCAAAGCGAGAAATTAGCTTTTTCATACGCTGCTTCAAACATTGATCCCATCCGTTTCTTCCACCAATCTCTTTTGCAATCTTTTCATGTAATGCAGTTGATTCTTCTTTATCAAATTCTTCATGACGCACCGCCACAACTTCATCACTACCACTTACAAAGACGATTTCAAATGCAAATGAAATTTTTAGATTTGATTGCTTTCAATAAAATTCTATATCTCCATCCTTTGCATAAAATGGTAAATCACTAGCTTCTAAACAATCAAATATCTCTAATACAAATGCATCGATAATACCCTTTTTGAATAAAGGATACTGTCACATCAGATGTCTTTAATCTACTTAGCTCCTCTTGTGTCCAAATCTCATCCTTTATCTACAAATAAGAATGTATTATCTTTTAAAAATCAATCCAAATCCCATTTTCACAAGAAGGATATTTTCTGACCAACTTGAAAAATTGTATGTATAGTGTTTTTTATTCATGTTACTCATTTTAACATCCTCCTATCAAAATACTTTAGTGTTTCTTTAAGAAGTTTGTTACAAATTCAAGTTGTGATAATGCATAGTGATACATATCACCAATCATATTATATGCAAGATCTTCTGATAGAACACCCACAAGCTAAATCTTCAGGAAGTTTTTCCTGCACTATGTGCTTGTGCATCATCAAACCAATCTTTGGCTACTATAATACTTACTAACCGCATCATACTTCTTCATGACACGCTTTAACTTCTTTAGTTGCCTTAATTGTTTCTTCTAGGACAGCAGTTACTTCGTTCATGTTTGCTTCCATTGTTTCAATACGTTGTACTTGTTTTGTTTTCTTTTTCATTGTTATCACCCATAATATTTTACCATAAGTTAGAAAAAGATACCCGAAGGTATCTTTATTCAATTGCATTTACAATTTCTAATACTGCTTCTTTAATCTTCGCATTTACTGCAAGAGCTTCTTTGCGAGAAGCTTGTTTTGTATAGAAGTAGAACTTAATCTTAGGCTCTGTTCCAGATGGACGTACAGCGAACCAACTATCGTTATCTAAATAGAAACGTAATACGTTAGATGCTGGAATATCTTCATATCCGTGTAAGTAATCAATTACCTTCTCTACTTTATATCCAGCAACTTCAGTTGGAAGATTGTTTCTGATAGAAACCATCATACGCTTGATACGTTCTGCACCAGCAATACCTTCTAATACAAGGTTTGGTTCATCTTCTGCATAGAATCCATACTTCTCATAGAGTTCCTGTAATACATTCCATAATGTCTTACCTTGCTTACGATAGTAAGCAGCAGCTTCTGCTACTAACATACCAGCAGAGATACCATCCTTATCACGGATATCTACACTAGCTGCGTAACCTACAGACTCTTCATAACCGAAAAGATATGTATATCCCTGTTCAAGTAATGCAGGAATACGTCCGCAAATATTCTTGAAGCCTGTTAATGCTTCATACATCTCAACACCATACGCATTTGCCATGACAGTACTCATTGTAGAAGTAACAATAGACTTAATCATGACACCCTTTTTAGGTAATGTTCCTGCACTCTTGTGACCTTCTAAGATGTAATTTACTAATAAGTATCCTGTCTGGATTACCATTTAATGGAATATAGTTACCATCATCATCACGCAATTCAATTGCGAAACGATCGCTATCTGGGTCAGTAGCCATTAATAATTCTGCACCAACCTTCTTGCCAAGCTCTTCACTCATCTTGAAGGCTGCTGGACTTTCAGGATTAGGATAACCTACTGTCGAAAAATCTGGATCTGGATCCTTCTGTTCTGGTACGATGTGCCAGTTAGTAAATCCACGATCTTTCATCATAGTCGCAAAAGGAATCGAACCTGCACCATTCAGTGGTGTATATACAAGTGGAATATCTAAGTCAATTTCATCACCACTATGGATCGCTAGACTTTCTACAAGATCTAGATATGCACGGTCATATTCTTCAGATAATACAACAATCTTGCCAGAAGCTACGCCTTCATTGAAATCAGACTTCTTAATACCATTCCAGATATCTACTGCATTGATTCTTTCTTCCATGCCATCCGCTACAGTACTACTTACCTGACAACCATCACTCCAGTAAGCTTTATAACCATTGTATTCCTTAGGATTATGAGAAGCAGTGATGTTAATACCAGATGTTGTACCTAACTTACGAATCATAAACGCAAGTTCAGGTGTAGGACGTAAGTCTGGGAATACATACGTTTTAATTCCATTCGCTGCGAAAATACCAGCAGATAATTGTGAGAATTCTTTTGAGAAATGTCTTGGGTCATGCGCAATCACAATACCCTTATCCATCGCTTCTTGACCCTGTGCACAGATATACTCTGCTACACCTTGGCTTGCTTTACCAACTGTATAGAAGTTCATGCGGTTTGTACCAGCACCAACAATGCCACGTAAACCAGCAGTACCAAATGCTAAATTTTGATAAAAACGTTCTTTGATTTCATTGTCATCATCCTTGATAGCCAACAATTCATCTTTCAGGGGGTCACCCTCAGGTAACATTCGAACCCATTCTTCATATCTTTGTTTATAATCCATTATTTTTAACCCTCCGATTATGTATCTCTATTTTAAACTAAAACATGAAATGTTGAAACAATGGGAAGATAAATTCATAAAGCACAACAATCTGTTCTTATCAATTAAAAAGCAGACCGCAAAAGCCTGCTTTACTTTTTTTACAACGATTGGAAATTCAAACCAGAATGTACTACCCTCACCAAGATCACTGATAACACCATATTTGGCATCATGTAATTCAAGTATCTCTTTAACAATAGCTAAACCAATACCAGAACCATTTGATACACGAACATGTTCCTTTATCAATCTTGTAATAACGATCCCAGATTTTAGAAATATCATCCTTTGCAATACCTTCTCCGAAATCTTGTATTTCTACACGCACTGTATCATTCCCTAATATTTCACGAACAATGATATGCTTTCTTATCACCACTATAGTTGATCGCGTTTGTCATAAAGTTATTGAAATACTTGTTCAATACGTTTGATATCTGCGTTGATGATTGCTTCAGACTGATAACTCAGTATCGATTGTAAATCCTTCTTGCATATGATAGACATCATATTTTTTTGAAGTTGTGTATAGAACTTTTAGTTAAAGTCGAAAATTTTCTTTTCTCTAGATGTATCTTTTCTTCTTGTAGTTTCGATAAATCTAACAAGTCATTTGACGAGTGACGTTAAGCGTTTCGATTCATCGATGATTACCTGAATATTTTTCATCTGTCTTCTCTTCTGGAAGATCCTTTCATCATCTCACCATAACCAGAAATCATTGTTAATGGCGTACGTAGATCATGCGATACATTCGCAATCAAATCACGTTTTGCTTTTATCTGCTTTCTGAATATCCTCAGCAGCTGTTAATAGTGTATCATTTCAACTCTTCCGCCTCTCGATAATTTTTGAACCGTTACACGTTCATACTTTTACCCTTCTGGTAATGTCTTTCGCAGATTGATTAATTAAAATCAGTGGACGCGCAATCGTGCGATACATGATATAGGTTAACACCAGAACAGCAACCAAGATGATTGCAGAGATATACCACATCTGCATTGACAATGTTTTTCTTTGTTGTAGAAATTGGTGTGATATTACTATAAACCATGACGATTGATTTATTCCCATCATGGTCTTTAATAATGCGTGTATACGTAATATTGCGGAAACGTTCACCATTGGTTGGTGTAATCAAGTTTGTATCTTGTACAACCATTGACTCACCCTTATCGCTGTTTCTCCGCATTTCGCAATCTGCGTTAGGATTTCATTGGATGACATCTTTGTATAAACGACATCCTAGATTTTTTTACCATTATTGGATTCAAGATATGTATCTTCATATGTACCTGGAAAAGACATTTGATTCACGTAATACACGAATGCATGTTTTCATTGGTTTCTTGAGCAATGTTGATGTATTCTTCAATATCATCCGCATCATCATCTTCCTTTTACAACATTTGACAACCGCATTTGATACATTCTCAACTGTACGTTTTTTACTTGCTTCATACATCGGCTCCAATAATAAAGCCTGGAAAATGAACACAATCGCAACAAGCACAAATGAGAATACAGAAAGATATAGACCGATCTTCCAACGTAAACTAATATTCTTTTTTTGTTTTAGGCGTCAACTTTTTTTCAAAACGATAGCCAACTCCTCTCAACGTAATAATATACTTTGCATAATCACCCTAGATTTTTACGCAATAGTTTGATATGAGTATCAAGTGTACGATCATCTCCAAAGAAGTCATAACCCCAAACATTTTGTAATAGCTGTTCACGCGTTAACGCAATACCCTTGTTTTTCACAAGATAGACAAGTAATTCATATTCCTTTGGGGATAACTGAATACGTTGACCTTGAATCGTAACGGTACGTGCAGAATAGTCAATTACCATATCATCTACCTTGAACTGTTCATTTGATACAGTTTCTATATGATGAACTCTTTTTAAGATGGCATGAATGCGCATCATTAACTCTTTGGAAGAAAATGGTTTTACAACGTAATCATCAACACCAACATCAAAACCATGAATACGATCATATTCTTCGCCTAAAGCGGACAATAGAATAAACGGTAATTGTGGCTTTGTCTTTTTGATTTCTTTCACAGCTGAAAAACCATCTAAATGAGGCATCATAATATCCATGACAACAAGATCATAGTTATTCTTTTCGCATAGTTCTACTGCTTCCATGCCATCAGCAGCTTCAGCTGTTTCAAAACCTTCATGTTTTGCATATTTGATAATTAGTTCGCGAATTTTCGCCTCATCATCTACAATCAAAAATCTTCGTCATGGAACATCCTCCTTATGAGTATCTTAGTAAAACTGTGTGAACGACTATGTGAATACTTTAAATACTTTCGATGAATTCTGCTACAACATCTAATTCTGGAACGACTACTTCATCGATGCTAGCCCTTATCTGCAGCAGCTGGAATCTCTGGATTCATTGGAATCTGTGCAAGTAATGGTAAAGTGATACTTCTGTGCAACTTCATGTGCATGTGACTTTACCAAAGACATATATCTTTTTCATCACAGTTAGGACATTGAACATAAGACATATTTTCAACAAGACCTAACACCTTGATATTCATCATAGATGCCATGTTAATTGCTTTTTCAACAACCATGGATACTAAATCCTGTGGACTTGTTACTACGATAATTCCATCAAGTGGTACAGATTGGAATAAAGTTAATGGAACATCACTTGTTCCTGGAGGCATATCTACAAACATGTAATCTACTGCTTCCCATAATACTTCTGAATAGAACTGTTGCAGAATAGAAGCCACCATTGGACCACGCCAGATAACTGGTGTCTCATCCTTATCCAACAACATATTAGAAGAAATTAACTGCATTCCATTCTTTGTGATAGCTGGATAGATAGTACCCTTAAAACCTTCAGCCTTTGATGTAACACCAAAAGACTTTCCTTGGGATGGACCTGTGATATCACCATCTAATACTGCTACTCGATGATTTCTCTTTTGCATCATAGATGCAAGCATCGATGTCACAAATGACTTACCTACTCCACCCTTACCTGATACAATACCGATTACTTTCTTGACGCTTGCGCCTTCATGTAATTCAAATTTCTCAATACCTTTTTTATTAGGCATACGGAAGCCATAGTCTTCCGGTGTTTTTCCTTTTGCGTTTCTTTCACTCATTTTCATCACCTCTTTACTCATTTTACTATAAACATTGATAAATTTTTCTCTATTTTGCCTATATTCAGGTTATATATGATATTATTGTTGCGTTAAAGGAGATATATCATGTCAGGATATGTAGTTGTAGGTTCCCAATGGGGCGACGAAGGAAAAGGAAAAAGTCGTTGATTTATTGGGAACTAACGTCAATATGGTAGTCCGTTTCCAAGGTGGTAATAACGCAGGACATACCGTTGTCGTTAATAATAAAAAGATCATTTTACACTTATTACCATCAGGTATTTTTAAACGCTGATGCTACATGCATTATTGGACCTGGTGTCGTCGTAAACCTATCTGTGTTATTCAAAGAAATTGAAACATTAGAATCTCAAGGGATTTTACATGTGATCACCTAAAGGTTAGTGACCGTGCTCACCTCATCATGCCATATCATGTAAAGATTGATGAACTACAAGAATTACGAGCTGGAGCTGGTAAGATTGGAACAACCAAAGAATGGTATCGGTCCATGCTATGCGGATAAATATACACGTATCGGTATCCGTGTTTGTGATTTACGTGATTGGGATGTATTCCAAGAAAAAGCTAAAGGTAGTTCTTGCACAGAAAGAATGAAGAAATTGTTAAACTCTTTAACGCAGAACCATTTGATTACGATGAAATGGTAGCTACATTCAAAGAATATAGAGAACGTCTACTACCAATGATCTGTGATGCGACTGATAAAGATCAACAAAGCATTAGACGCAAAACAAGTTGTTTTATTTGAAGGTGCACAAGCAAATATGTTGGATATCAACTACGGTACATATCCATATGTAACTTCCTCATCCCCTACAGCGGCTGGTGTATGTGAAGGCGCAGGTGTATCCCCACGAAAAACTAGACCATATCATCGGTGTAACAAAAGGCATACTCCACACGTGTTGGTGAAGGACCATTTCGTTACTGAGTTGCAAGGCGATGAAGCACATGCTTTACGCGAAAAAGGTTCAGAGTATGGAGCTACTACAGGAAGACCACGTCGTGTAGGTTGGTTGGACTTGCCAGTTGTTCGACAGGCTGTATTAATCAATGGTCTAACTGAGATGGCATCTAACAAAACTAGATATTCTAACAGGCTATGAAAAGTTACCTGTATGTGTAGGCTATGAAATCGATGGTAAAGAATATGATACAGTTCCCTGCTTCTCTAAAAGGACTATGCTAAAAGCAAAACCAGTTTATAAATACTTTTGATGGCTGGACAGAAGATATATCGAATGCTAGAACATTTGATGAGTTACCTGCTAACTGTCAAAAGTATGTACGCTTCATCGAAGAATACACAGGCACAAAGTTCTGCTTAGTATCTGTAGGTCCAGATCGTAACGCAAATATCGTATTAAGAAACATTCTAAAAGATAGTAATAAAGGTCGATAGAACAAACTATCGACCTTTATTAATTATTAGAAAATTCTGATTTAGATTTATATCTATTTACGGCTGTAATACTAAATGTTACAAAAGCCGCAAGAAGTGCTGCTAACATATACAGCAAAGATTTGTAGTATCTGCTAGTCTTAGGTGTAGAAGCAGCTGGTGTAGATGGTGTTGGAGCAGGAGGTGTAGTAGCTAATGCATACTCATAGACAACCTTTAGTTGCACCTTCTGCTAAGAAACCAGTTGCTGAAGCAGATGTAGCACTTGTGCCTACAAGTGTATATTCTTTACCATCATAAGTAATTGTCTGAGGTGCTTCATTTCCATCTTCTGCTGTATTATATGCAGCCAATGCACCATCAGCGTTATATAGTGGTCTTAAAATTTAGTATCAATATAAGTAGCCTTGATAGAAGTACCCTCACCAGCAATTACATAGTCAACAACCACAGAGCCTAACTGTAATTGAGAAACATCTTGGTCAGCCATATCTTCTGATACAGGAGCGTAGTAAGTTACTGCGCTATTTGCACGTAAAGTAAAGATTTTAGCATAAGCGAAGAATGTATTCTCATCAATGTTTGTATCATTTGGAATGTTTGTCCAATCACCATTGTTTGGTGTGATATAAGTGTTTGGATTGGATACTGACTTAATGAGATGACCATCATTTACATATTCATCAGTAATTAATGATACATCTGATAAACCACCCACATTTTCAAGATCACCACTCATCGTAACAGTATGCTTTGAGTATTCTTCTAAAGATTGGCAACCGGATTCAAATCCACGAATAGTAGAGGATCCATCACTTGCTTTCCATTCAGCTCTTGCATCAAGTGGTAAATACTTAATATTCTTCGCTTGATCCATTGGAATTGTAACTTCAACTAAAACTGCTTGGCTATGATTTTGAGTTGTATATAAGTTATATGACTTCACTTTTCCAGAATCTTGAAGATAATCATTACCCGATATGACATATGCTTTCTTACCATTCGCTAAACCTTCTGCTGTAGGGATACCATATTCATCATCACCAGTATAATTTTCAATTGCGTCATTGTAATCAACAACTGACATAGGCGCATTGACTTCGACCGGATTACCATTTGCATCTCTTGTACCAATTAAAGTAAATTTCACGTCAGCATTTGCAATATTAGGAACACGAATTAGTAAATCACTTACAGTTTGTCCCTCATCACTAGAATGTAATCTCTGATAGCAAACAGTAAATCTATATAGTTACACCAGTACCATCTCACTGAGTGTCGCTGGTAAGCCTTCAACGTTTGACATATCCACCGATATCGACAATATTATTTGCAGACTGGAGTCGAATATACAGTATGAGATAGAAGTTTGTATTTAGTGTTGAACTTGATTCTGGTAAAGACTGTCTAGATGTGGATGTAGTTTCTGGAATCAAGTGTTGGGGATACTTTTCTGTTGATGTTGTCAGAACTTGATTTCTGTCCATACTGTAGTATCATTTGACTCCTCAGCGTAAGTTGCATGAAATCTAGTAGAAATAGCCACACTATACTTAAACTATCATGCATAATATTGATAAGTTGTTTTTTTCATTGACTATCCTCCATAATTGATAATTTTCAACATATGATTTGATAGTTAAACCATAATAGAATATTTTACGTTGTCTAAATATCTTTGTCAATGTATGATGACCTACATTTTGACACTAACGTATAATTTATACGTCTATAGTTATTTTCATAAATAAAAACTGTATGGATATTCATCCATACAGCGTATCAAAGTTTTAATCTCTAAATTTTATAGAATTCCAACGCGTTTATAGATTTCATCAACGTTACGTACATGGTACATTGGGATCAAAACAATCTTCAATTTCTTCTAAATGTTAAGGTGCTTGTAACTTCAGAATTTGCTAACATCAACTCTTTGAAATTGAGATGATTTCTCCCATGCTATTAATGGCTTGAGGTTGAACTGTATCATATGCTTTTTCACGGGACCAACCCTTTCTCAATGAGCTTTTAACATGAAAACGTTGAGAGAAGATAACACCATTTGGTTAGCCAGATATTCTTCTTCATATTTCTCTGGGAACACTGTTAAATCCTTTTAGAATTCTTCCAAAAAGCGTTAACATGTAATCCAATAATTCTGTTCGCATCTGGCACAGATAATACGTTCTACGCCTGAATGAGAGATATCTCTTTCATGCCATAGTGGAATATTTTCATATGACGCTAGCATATATCCACGCATCACTCTTGCGGCACCACAAATATTCTCAGAACCGATTGGGTTACGCTTATGTGGCATTGCACTGGAACCCTTCTGTCCTTTATTAAAATGTTCTTCCGCTTCGCGAACTTCCGTTCTCTGTAGGTGACGGATTTCTGTTGCCATCTGTTCTAATGAAGAAGCGATTAGTCCTAAGATTGCGAAATAGTGTGCATGACGATCACGTTGTAGTACCTGTGTAGAAATAGCAGCACTTTGAATCCCTAACTTTTCACATACATAATCCTGTACGAATGGTGGAATATTTGCGAATGTTCCAACAGCACCAGAAATCTTACCTGCCTCAACATCCTTGCATGCAAGTTCAAAGCGTTCTAAATTACGCTTCATTTCTTCATACCATAATGCAAACACAAGACCAAAGGTTGTAATTTCCGCATGTACACCATGGGTTCTACCCATCATAACTGTATCTTTATATTTCAGTGCGTTTGTTTTCAAGATATCCATAAACGTATGCATATCTTCACGCAAAATCTGATTTGCATTCTTGAAGCGAATACCATTGGCTGTATCTACAACATCTGTAGAAGTAACACCATAGTGAATCCACTTCTTTTCTTCGCCAAGACTTTCGGATACACATCTTGTAAATGCGACTACGTCATGTCTTGTTTCCTGTTCGATTTCCAGAATACGGTTTACATCAAACTTTGCATTTGCACGAATCTTTTCTACATCTTCTGCTGGAATTTCACCAAGCTTAGACCAAGCTTCATCGATTAGAATTTCAACATCTAACCATGCCTGAAACTTTGCCTCTTCACTCCATACATCACGCATTACCTGTCGGGAATATCTTTCAATCATAGCCTCTCTCCTTTTTGTTCAGAAACAACTGCTTGATTTATTTTTCAAGTATGTCATTTACATACTTGCGTGCATCCTCAATGTTATCAGCCACTACAAGTACAACAACTCTACCATTATCCTCTAATACAGCATTTCGATATCTTTAAAATACTTCAGTTGGATAATTATTTTCAATTGTTACTTTTCTGGGTATCTAGATATTTTAGTAAGTGCTCACGTAGTACATCAACACTTGTATCCTCATCAGCCACAAAGACCGCAATTGTAGTAGAGTTTCCTTTATCTATCGCAAGATAAGCAATCTTATCATCTGTTAGATCTTCACCCTGCATAAAGACACTATCCATTACTTTATCACTTACCTGTTCCATAGAATCGGTTAAGTTTAATTTACGTAATAATTGTGAAGCAACTTTCCCTGCATCTAATACACGATTTGTATCATGTGTCTCGGAAGTGTTACGACGAGTTGTGCAACCTACTAGGAAACATAGCGTTAATACAACGATTAATTTCTTCAACATGAATCTAACCCTCGTTTTCCTTAGGAGTGGAATAACTCACCATTATCTGTTTCTTCTGTACCAAATTGTGGAAGCTCTGGTAATTCATCTAAACTCAATAGTTTAAAGGAATCTAAGAATTCATCTGTAACAGAATATAGAATCGGTCTTCCAGCTGCTTCACTACGACCATCTTCTTGAATAAGACCTCTAGCTACAAGCTTACGTAACATCACATCTGCACCAACACCACGAATTTCTTCAATTTCAACACGTGTAATTGGTTGTTTATATGCGATAATCGCAAGTGTCTCTAAAGCCGCATTAGAAAGTTTGGCTTCTGTAGAAGTTTGGAATAACTTCTTGGCAGCCTCATGAATAGCTGCCTTGGATAAGAAACGATACTTTTCACCAAAACGTGCAATCTCAATACCACGACTTTCTTGTAAGTAGTATTTCTGCAGCTCATCAAATAGTTCTGCCACATATTCTTCTGTCGCATCCATAGATGCGGCAGCCTGCTCAATGGATAAGCCATCATCCCCACAAAGGAATAATAGACCTTCTAATATTGCTAGCATACGCTCTTTTGGATCTGGTTGTTGTTCGTCTGATGATGAAGTTGTTTCATCAAATTCTTCATCCAATACAGCAGCGTTATCTTCTACGATTGTCTGATTTTCCATCTCACTCATTCACCATCTCTCCTCTTCTAAACCAAATAACTTCCTGTTCATCAACTGTAAAGAATAACTTATGTTGACGAGCAAGATCTAAAACAGCTAAGAATGTCGCAATAAACATCTGCGGTTCATGAACATCGTCTAATAATGCTTCAAAGCGGAAGGTTTCAGGTAAGCGATCTAATTTAGCACGTACTTCAATCTGACGATCTTCCATTGAAATCTCTTTGACTGTATAACGTGCCTCTATTGGTTTGGACAACTGCATACGCATCAAGATACGCTTCATTGCCTTCATTAGATCATATGGATTGCCTTCAACCTTCATCTCTTCATCAGAATGTTTCATCCATTGATCCACTTCTGTACTAAGGGGTCTTCCCATCATCATTTGACGTTCTTCAAATAAGGCATTCAAACTTTCACTAATTTCCTTATATTGCTGGTATTCCAACAAACGACGAACCAAGCGTTCCTTTGGATCTTCTTCATACGTATCTTCTAACTCTTCCTTATTACCAGGAATCATTTTCTTAGACTTTATATTCGATTAAAGTCGCTAACTCCGCCAAATATTCACCCAGCAATCTCTAAATGCAATTGTTGCATAGAGTTTAAATACGCAATGTATTGGTCAGTTAACTCGTTCATATCTAAATCCATCAAATCCATTTGTTTCTCTTTAATCAGATGTAACATTAAATCAAGTGGACCATCAAATTTTTCTATCGTTACCTTGAATTCTTCCATAGTTTTTACCTTTTGCATTATATCAAATAATCCCCTATCTAACCATATCAATCTGATGTTACCTACAATGGTAAATAAAAACTACCCATAGGTAGTTTTTATCAATCTTTGATAGTGCCATTTTTTGAATAATTTTCTTTCACTTTAATTTCTATTCTTTGAAAATAGAATCTATATTTTACTTGAAAACAATTGCCGTTATAAATATAAACCTTTTTGACACTTTTCCTTAACCAACTCTTCAGTCAGTTTCCATAATTCTTCAGATTCATCTTTTTATAAATTTTTTTCTTTTCTAATACCATGTCCGCACTTACATTATCAGGATTGTAATTTACTTCTGACACTTCTAAATGATTTATAAGAGGTACTAGTGCGTCTATTACTCTTGCATATCTCGCTTCAAAACTCTGCCCTGTTTCAAATTCCAACCAGGCATTTTTCATATTTAAATATTTTTCTTCTGGAAGAATGCTCATTGTTTTATTAATCGATTCAAGTTCTCTATCATGAGAGTGAACTTTATTTTTTTATCATCAAAAACCCAAGTATCACCAGCATAAATTTCACCTAAATCATGAATCAGTAACATAGTAATTACCTTTTCTATATTTAGCTTTTCAGGATAAAATTCTTGAAGAACCATCGAAGCTATCGCACATTGCCAAGAATGTTCGGCACTATTTTCAAATCTTCCATCAAGGGTTCTGTTAAATCTTGTTACTGTCTTTAATTTCTCTATTTCTTTAATAAAATCAACTACTCGATTCAAATTGCTCATAGTAATTCTAACCTCCTGGTATATTTACCTTGAAATCATCCATCATTTATTTTTTTGGATTATATCAAACAATCTACTATTCAACAATATTAATCTGATGTTACCTACAATGGTAAATAAAAACTACCCATAGGTAGTTTTTATCCAACAACGATATTAACAATACGATTTGGCACAATAATGAGCTTACGTAATGTCTTTCCTTCCATCTGTGCTTGTACAGACGGTATAGCTAGTGCCATTTCTTCTACAACTTTCTTGTCTTCATCGATATTTGCCATGAATTTACCACGAACCTTCCCGTTGACCTGTACAACCATTTCAACTTGATTCTTTACAAGTTTACTTTCATCGTAGCTTGGCCAAACTTCAAATGTCAGAGTATTATCATGACCTAAAAATTGCCATAGTTCTTCACCTAAGTGTGGTGCATAACACGCAAACATTTGTACAAAGCCTTCGATGTATGGCTTATATAATGTTTCAGCTTTATAACATTCATTGATGAAAATCATCATCTGTGAAATTGCTGTATTGAGATTCAAGCTTTCGATATCACTTGTGACCTTCTTAACAGTCGCATGATATACCTCATCTAAGGAACCATCATTTGTATCACTAAGTTTATTAGACTCCACAATCAAACGGTGAACGCGCTCTAACCACTTATGTGCACCATCTACACCCTGTTCACTCCATGGCTTGCTGGCTTCTAATGGTCCCATAAACATTTCATATAGACGTACAGTATCTGCACCATATTGTTCAATCAATACATTTGGATCAATCGCAAACTCTGGATAACGCTTACCCATCTTAATACCATTTGCACCTAGGATCATACCTTGGTGAACCAATTTCTGGAATGGTTCTTTTGTTGAAACGATACCCTTATCATAGAGATAACGATTCCACATACGAGAGTACAACAAGTGTCCTACTGCGTGTTCTGGTCCACCAACATAAAGATCAACTGGCATCCAGTGTTTCAGTAGTTCTGGATCGGCAATCGCCTTATCATTCTTTGGATCAATATAACGTAAGAAGTACCAGCTACTACCAGCAGAACCTGGCATTGTACTTGTTTCACGCTTTCCCTTAATACCATCAATTGTTACATTTACCCATTCTTCATCTTTGGCAAGTGGGGATTGTCCACCCTTACTTGGTTTATAGTCATCTAGTACTGGAAGTACAAGTGGTAACTCCTCATCACTAATTGCCACGTAGCGATCATCTTCAAGATGAACCACAGGAATTGGCTCACCCCAATATCTTTGACGAGCAAAAATCCATTCACGAATCTTATAGTTGATCTTCTTTTGACCGATCTTGTTAGATTCTAACCATTCAATCATTTTATCGATGGCTTCCTGTTTATTTAAACCATCAAGCCATTCTGAGTTAATGTGTAAACCATCTTGTGTCCAAGCTTCTTGCGTTACATCACCACCAGCTAGTACTGGAATAATTTCTAAACCAAACTTCTTCGCAAATGCATAGTCACGTTCATCATGGGCAGGCACAGCCATAATTGCGCCTGTTCCATAGCTTGCTAGGACATAGTCAGAAATCCAGATTGGAATCTTCTTACCATCACTGGGTTAATCGCATATGCACCAGTGAATACACCTGTCTTATCTTTATTTAGCTCTGTACGTTCCAAATCAGATTTTGTTGCACATTCTTTACGATACGCTTCTACTGCATCTTTTTGCTCGCTACTTACAATTTTATCAACAAGTACATGTTCTGGAGCAAGTACACAGTATGTAGCACCAAACAACGTATCACAACGAGTTGTAAAGACTACAAAGCTATCATCATGGCCATCAACTTTGAAAGTTACCTGTGCACCAATTGACTTACCTATCCAGTTACGTTGAATTTCCTTTGTAGACTCTGGCCAGTCAATGGTTTCTAGTCCTTCCAATAACTTTTCAGCGTACGCTGGAATATCGATAACCCATTGACGCATATTCTTACGAACAACAGGATATCCTCCTCGTTCACTCTTACCATCAATGACTTCATCATTGGAAAGTACTGTACCTAATTCTTCACACCAGTTTACTGGCATATCAACACACTTTGCCAAGCCATCTTCAAAAAGACGCTTGAAGATCCATTGTGTCCAGTGATAGAAAGAAGGATCTGCTGTAGAAATCTCACGGTCCCAATCATAACTAAAACCAAAGGCACGTAACTGTTTCTTAAATGTCTCAATATTCTTTTCTGTAAATGTAGCTGGGTTATTGCCTGTCTTAATTGCATATTGTTCTGCAGGTAAGCCAAATGCATCAAATCCCATTGGGTGCAATACATTAAAGCCCTGCATACGCTTCATACGACAGATAACATCCGTCGCTGTATATCCTTCTGGATGACCTGCATGCAAACCAGAACCAGATGGATACGGGAACATATCTAACGCATAATACTTAGGTTTTGAAAAATCATAACCATCTGTTTTAAATGTTTGATGTTCATCCCAATACTGTTGCCACTTCGTTTCAATCTTCTTGTGATCAAATGACATATTCAAATCTCCTTTTCAAAATAAAAAACGTCCTACTCTAAGGACGTTATATACGCGGTACCACCTTAGTTTATGATTATAAATCAATCATACACCTCAAACCTTCTTTAACGCAGAAGTTACGTATGCTCAAAAGGTGAGTTCATGTAGGTCATCATACCGTGTCACATCAACCCACGGCTTTCTGGAAATGAATCACTCATTACTATTCTTTATCACTGCATTACCAATATATTAACAATCATCATCTATTTTTTCAATGCTTAATGATGACAACCACAATGATGTTTTGCAATATCTGGATTATAGTTAAGCGTACCATCAAGATATGCAAGTACTGCATCATCTGCTCTACCACTAACGCCACCAAATATTAGAATGCCATTGGAGGATAGGGTTTGTTGAACTGGTAACCAAATCCCCCTGCAATCACTACATTTGCCCCTAGCTCTAACGCTATCTGACACATTATTACATGTCCTTGTCCATTTGGTACATAATCCTTGGCATGAAGAACTGTATTACCTTCAACATCATACAAACGCAATGCAGGTGTATGACCAAAGTGTTGATAAATCATATCATTTTCAATTGGAACCAAAATCTTCATATCGCTCTCCTCAATAGACGATTATCGTAATAATCCTGTTAAGTCATCCAGAATATAATCTGGATGTAATTCATCATTTATACCTTGTTTCATCATCTCTTCGCTACCTGCAACATAGAATGTTAACATTCCTAACTGTAGTGCTGGCACAATATCTTTTTTAAAGCGATTACCAATCATGATTGTTTCACTTAAGGAATACGGTAGATGACTGCTTGCGGACTTCAGTAATATCTTTGTGCCACAACCAAAGTTCATCGCTTTCACACCAGCCGCATACTCAAGCATGCGTACAATTGTACCGTTGCCAATCTTTTCTACTTGATCAACGAGTTGAATACGACGATGATCGACAGATACAAGTTGACTACCTTGTCTTAACTGTGTAAAGACATCTTGGTATTCATCGTAAGATAAACTACTATCCATTCCAACAAAGAAATATTGTGGATGATGGTGCGTAATATGAAAACCCTGTATCAGTTAGTACCTGACGAATCCTTTACCACCGATGTAATCTACATCGATTGCCTTCTTATCATGTGCAACAATATACTCCACTGCAGCCATTGTCGAAGTATAGATATTCTCGTTTCTAATACCATGAATGCCACAATGTTCTAACTGATTTATGATTTCATCAACCGTTACAGATGAACGCTCTGTTAAAATCAGATAACTAATATTCTCCATTTGGAATGACTGAATTAGTTCTTTAGCACCTGGCATTGCTTGTTTTTTTGTTGCATCAAAGTTTCTAATTGAATGATATACCCTTTATTCCTTAACATTTTCTTCCCTCGTGTGCTTATTGTACCACATAGATGTGATATGATTATACACGCGAGGAAAAACACATGAAACAAATACAAAAGATATTACTGATTTTGGGTATTATATTCGGTTTAGTTTTATATCTATTGGTAGATGCCTTCTTACTTGCTCCAAGAAAGTTTACAGTACGCTACCAGACACTTACATCGGATAAGATTCCACAAGATCTTAATAACACTAAAATCTTATTTGTCTCTGATATCTACTATGGTAACCACATGAATCAAAAGTCGTTTGCAAAAAGCTAGTGGATACAATCAATCGTATCGCTCCTGATGCAGTGGTATTTGGTGGTGATGTCTATGCACCTAATGCAACTATCACTACCGAAATCTGATGGTGAAAGTCGCTACTGCCCTATCTTCCATTAAAAGCCCCACTAGGAAAATTTGCAGTATTAGGTGATCAAGATTGTGCTACTGCCGATATAAAGTCTCATGTCTTATCAATTTTACAGACTGCAAACTTTGAAGTTATCTCCAATAGTTCTGTATCCATTCATAATGGTTCATCCGGATTTATTTCTTTAGTAGGACTAGAGAATGAATTGAATAGTACACCTGATGTTAACGCTGCTTACGCTAACGTCAGTAGTGAAAACTATGTTATTTCTGTATGTCATACACCAGATACAGCATCTCTTGTACCACTCGATACAACAGACTACTTCCTAGCAGGTCATTCTCTAGGTGGACAAGCATACTACTTCTTAGGAGCCTATTATGCACCTGATAAGGCAGTAAACTACTTACGTGGAAAACACTTGATTCAAAATACATTTGTACTTGATATTTCAAATGGTGTTGGTACGATTGGTGTCGATATGCGTTTCTTAAGTCCAGCTGAAGTTGTATGTTATACATTAAAGTCAACAGCTCCTGCAACAGAAACAACTACAACACCAGGAATATTCAATGATAATCCACAAGCAACACCTACACCAGAACCAACGATAGAACCTACTCCAGAGGCTACGATTGAGCTACCCCTACACCAGAGGTAGCCCCAACACCAACTCCAACACCTGAAGTTGATCCTAACGCTACACCAACACCAGTTCCAACTGTAGCGCCATAACAATGCATAAACGATAAATCCACCTAAGGGTGGATTTTATAATGTTCTATTCAATTGTAGGAAATGTATTACGATCATCCAGATAAATCGGTGCACCAATCATACATTCATGTGATGTTGTAAACTGAAATTCAATTAGCACTGTTTTTGCAACTCCACCTACATGGTCATAGGCAAAAGATCACTCTTACCGGCAACATATGCCCACGCTACTTGCACATTGATATATCTCATTTAAACGACTTGCACGATGTACTAAAAAGAAATGAACCATTTGATTTTCAACAATCTTTTTCACCGATGTAAATAATTCACTCAGTGGTAAGTTTTCTTCATGTCTTCCTGCCCTTTTATACTGATTTACATTCATCAAATCTTGATTTGTGGTTGAAAAAGTATGGTGGATTACATGCGATAACATCAAAGAGTTCATCATGATAATCTTGAATCTTGCATGCATGTAAATTTACATGTACTTCATAGCGTTCTAGATTTTTGTTTTGTTAGTTCAAATACTTCCGAAAATAAGTCTACTCAACCAGTTCTTTTGGTTTTGCGAAGTGATGCGTATAGTAATACAGCACCAGTATTACAACCAATCTCAAGAAAAGCGATGTTGGTGTTTTGATACGTATAAAACGACCTAATAATTCTGTATCCGAATTCATACGATAAAACTCTTTCACCTTGATCGATCAGAAAGTCTGTTCCACCCTAAATAATCAAGCTTCATGTGTTTCCCTTAATTCAAACCAGAAGGTTGAACCCTTTCCAACAACACTCTCTACACCAAACTGTGCATCATGTGCATCTAGGATAGCCTTAACAATCGCTAAACCTAAACCTGTATTTAGTTGATTGCGTGAGAATGAACGAGATGTCTTATGATAACGATCCCAAACATACGGCAATTCGCTTTCAGGAATTCCTTCACCATCATCTCGTATCTCAAAGTGCATCGTTTCCTCATCAGGCTTTGCGATATGCTTGAATTGTAATATGTTGTCCTGTCGCTGTATGTTTTAAGGCATTGGTTAAGAAGTTTGTAATCACTTGCCCAATCTTAACTTCATCCGCATAGATATAGAGTGTTCCTGGCAAGCGTAAATCTACAATCTGTCCACCTTGTGCGATAGACTTTTGATTTAATTCAATAATTTCACGAATCTTATCCGCTAAATCCATATTCGTACGATTGAGTACATAGTTACCTGATTGCATCTTGGCAAGTTCACTCATATCATTGATGAGTCGCGTCATATAGTCTGTCTCTTTGATAATAACCCCTAAGTGTTTATCACGTTTAACTGGGTCATTTCCAGAAATATCTCGAATCATTTCTGCGTATGCACGAATGTCCGTCATTGGAGTACGAATATCATGTGAGACATTTGCTAAAAGATCTCTTCGTAACTCATCAATTTTTGATAGTTGTCGATTTGCTGTATTCAAACTATTTGCGAGTTGCTGTAATTCTGTTAATGAACCACCATCAAAGTGTGCACTATAATCTGCTTGAGATAGTTTCACCGCTTCTTGTTTCATGCGAATGATAGGATCAGTTACCAAACGAGAAATCATCAAAGATACAATCGAAGCTACGACAATCACAATAATTGTATAGAGTGCGTATTGTCGCGTAAAGAATGTTACGACACTATCAATTGGCTCTAATGCTGTATTTACAAACAGATAGTAATTTCCTAGATTTCACGAATATGACGCGCATAGATAATCATCTCTTGTCCCGTACGCTGGTTGGTCATATTAATACTCAGTTCACCATTTTGAAGTTTGCTATCAATCGAAGAAAGGTCTAAAAGACCCTGAATCTCATCAGACTTAGGATCTTGTAAGGCACAACCTGCGCCTAAACTATCTGCACTGTAAATTTGTGTTCCACTGTCATTATAGATAGCAATACATACGTTATTATTTACAGCCTCACGAATCGCAGACTCAACACCATTCCCACTTGCGTTATTTGTAATCAGTGTTTGTTGAATATGATCTGCGACAGTACGTACTGCCGCAATCTTAGAATTACGATAATACGGACGAATCAAGCCTGTTTGTAATAAAGCGATGAATAACGTAATACCAACGGCCATCGTAAAGAACGCTAGCCACAAACGAAAGCGGATACCATGTGTATCAAGCTTCAAACTTATACCCCATTCCACGAACAGTAGTAATGAAATCACGGTATGGGCCTAAGTTATGTCTTAGCATCTTGATATGTGTATCAACCGTGCGATCATCACCAAAATAATCATAATTCCATACTTCTACGAGTAAAGTTTCTCGTGATAGCGCAACATTTGGATGTGTTGCAAGATATAGAAGCAAATCAATTTCCTTAGGTGTTAATGGAGCCTTTTCCCCATCAACAGTTACGACTCTACCAAGCACATCAATCTGTAATCCCTTGAAAATCATGATATCGGAATTTGTTTGTGTCTTCTTACCACGTTCTAAAACAACTTTTATACGTGCCATAAGTTCCTTTGGTGAGAATGGTTTTGTGACATAGTCATCTACACCTAATTCAAAACCAAATAACTTATCATACTCTTCTTGACGAGCACTTAACATAATCACTGGTACTTGATCGATACCCTTAATTTGTTTACAAGTAGAAAAACCATCTAATACTGGCATCATGACATCTAAGATTACACAATCAAAATGTGTATTCTTTACTTTCTCAATTGCCACCAAACCATTTTCTGCTTCTTCTGTTTCAAAACCATTGATTTCACAATATTCACGTACAACTTCACGGATGTTTGCTTCATCATCTACAATTAAAATTTTTGCCATACTATTTCTGCCTTACTATTTCTATTTGATTTGCTAAAAAGGAAGCCTCATCCTGAATTTTAGCATAAAACTGTATATATACACCTTTTACAAGATACTGACTATATTGGGAATATAGATTTGGCATAACAGCCATATCACTTTCACCTGTTTCATCTGTCAGTTTTAAAAAACACATTAGGTCCCCTTTACGAGTACGAATCTGTCTTACACTTTGAATATATGCAAATCCACGGTATAAGCCCACGATTACTATTTAATTCCGCAAGTGGTGGATATGTGATACCTAATTTTTGTCTTAGGTGAACAATTGGTTGTTCCCCTAGATTAAAGCCAAGTGCAGCCTTCTCATTTTCACTGAGTTCTTCTTGGCTATCCTTCATGCGTACAACGATTGGCTTTGATACAAGTTGTGGATCAATAGATAACTGTGCACCAAATGGAACCTGAACTAGCTTTGCATACTTGATTGCATCATCCAAAGTATTCAGCATGGTAGTTCTACCTAAATCAAATTCATCAAGAGCACCTGCAGATATCAAGCGTTCTAGTTGTGTTCGATTCATCTTGCGTAGTACAACTCTTGCGACAAAATCAAAGTAATCACCAAATCGACCATTTTTATCACGTTCATCCAGTATTGTTCTAGCAGCTAGTGTACCTACATCCTTAATGATGGAAAGTGGTAAAATGATTGACTTTCCATTGTGATAATAGATATCCGTCGAGCGATTTACATCTGGTGCTTCGATAGAGATATGCTTACGTCTACATTCAGTAATATAGATTGCGCTCTTTGTGCTATCTCCAATCACACTATTTAAGATTGATGTATAGAACTCCAGTGGATAGTTAGCCTTTAGATAGGCTAATTGATACGCAACTAATCCATACGCTACCGCGTGAGATTTATTAAAGCCATACCCCGCAAACTTCTCTGCTAAATCAAATAGTAAGCTAGCAGTTTCATCACTATAGCCATTTTCTTTACAGCCAAGCACATACTCTTGTCTTAGTCCTGCTAATTCTTCTTCATTCTTTTTTGAGATAGCTTTACGTAAAATATCTGCTTTTACAAGTGAGAACTTCGCCGCAATCTGTGCCATCAACATAACTTGTTCCTGATAGATTGTAACACCATACGTTTCCTTTAGAATTGGCTTTAATTCCTTGGATGGATATACAACCGATGCAGGATTCTTTCTACCCTCTAGGTAAGTATTAATCTGATCCTTAGGACCTGGTCTAAAGAGTGCTAAAGCAGCGATAATATCTTCAAAACAATTCGGCTTCATCTTACGCAATAAATTACGCATGCCATCCGATTCAAACTGGAAGACACCAATCGTATCTGCTTGCGCAAATAAACGATATGTTTTTGCGTCATTTAATGGAATCGATAAAATATGGAAATCTGGATTATGCTTATGAATCATCTGTACAATTTCATCAATCGTCGTTAGATTTTTAAGCCCAAGGAAGTCCATTTTGATGAGACCTCTTTCTTCCAAGTAATTACCAACAAACTGTGTTGTCTTCATTCCTTCAGCCATTTGTATTGTAGGAATCACATCCTCAATTGGCTTACCAGACATGACAATACCAGCCGCATGAATACTCTTATTCTTTGGAAGACCTTCAATCCGTTTCGACATGTTAAAATATTCCATCAATTGTGGACTTGCATTGAGTAGTACACGTAGTTTCTCTTTTTGTTCATATGCTTTCTCTAACGTAATCTTTGGCGTTTGTGGAATTAGACCAACAATCATATCAATCTCACGCTTCGAGATATCCATTGCTTTACCAACATCACGTAAAACAGCACGTGCTGCTAAGGTATCAAATGTAATGATATTGGCAATATGTTGTTCACCATATTTTTGATAAACATAATCAATAATTTCTTGACGATGAATATCTGGAATATCAGTATCGATATCTGGCATGGATACACGTTCGGCGTTTAGGAAACGTTCAAATAACAGATTATATTGTAATGGATCGACCATTGTAATTCCTAGACAATACGCAACCAAAGAACCAGCAGCGCTACCTCTACCTGGTCCAATGTAGATACCCTTTTGTCGTCCATAACGGATAAAGTCATAAACGATTAAGAAATAATCTTCAAAGCCCATTTTGTGAATCACTTGTAATTCATGTTTTAACCGTTCTACATAGGCAGGCTTTAAATCACCATTTAGACGTTTCTTAAGTCCTGCAAGACATAGTTGAGGTAAATATTCTTCTGCTGTAATTCCATCTTTCAATGGATAAACAGGTATCCCAGTCTTTTCTAAATCCCCATCGCAATGGCATTCACTAGCGATTTCATCTGTTCTACGCAAATCATCCGCATCATAAATTTTTTCCATCTCAGGAATTGATAAAAAGTATCTTCCTGTAATTGGTGTTACATTCTTATCCCGCAAGGTTGTACCCTGTTTGATTGCGGATAATACCTTTAAAGTTTCATAGTCTTTTTGTGCTAGATAATAAATCTTATTTAATGCGACCGTCTGAATTCCTTGTGCTTTCGATAGTGCTTTTAATACTGCATTCTTGGAACGCCATAACGATGTTTCTTCATAAGAAATCGCAATATCAAAAGTAGGTAATTCAGATTTCATCAAAGCTAATTTCTGAGTAATACCTGTACGATCTTCGCTGATGAGTTCCGCATCAAAATATCCACCTTCACCATACACAATGAGGAAATTATGTTCACTATATGTTAAGAATTCTTCTAGCGTCGCATACTCTCTTCCATCACACAACAATGAAGAAAGCTTCATTAGATTTGCATATCCTCTATTATTCTTTGCAAGTAGTAAAAAAGGAACTTTCTGTTCATGGTAGAAAACATCAACTTCTAATCCTACAATAGGATGAATACCCTCTTTCTTACATTCATGTAGAAAACGCGCTACGCCGTGCATCACATGATGATCGGTCAAAGCGACACTTTGATATCCATATTTTTTCGCTGTTGAAACAAGCTCAGGAATGCGAATTGTGCTATCCAGTAACGTGTAACAACTACGTACGAATAGATGTGTAGTCATGTAACTATTATACCTTAGGGCATAATATTAAGAAATAACTTAAAAAGAAAAGTTAATGTTGTCGTTTAAAATATAAAAAGACAGGAATGTGCGATATAATATGAAATGATACATTTTTAAAAGTGAGGTTATTATGAAAGTTGCATTTGTTACAGATAGTGGTACTGGAAAATCAATTCACGAATATGCAGAACAAGGAATCATCAGTCTTCCTTTACAAATCAGCGTAGATGATAAAACATATCAAGATATGGAAACATTAAATCGTAATGACTGTATTCGTTTAATGAAGGAAGAAAAAGTTCTAACAACTTCACAACCTTCCGCAGGCATTATCGAAGAATGTTTTGAAAGTTTAAAGGATCAGGGTGTTGAGTTAATCATCGCTGTCCCTATTTGTAATGGTCTTTCTGGAACGATAAGTACAATGACCGCAATTGCAAATAGTTTAGATATTAAGATTATTTGTATTGATACCTATGTAACTGCGGTAGTGCAAGATTACTTAATTACAAATATTAAGAAGTGGTATGACGAAGGTAAATCTCATCTTGAAATTCAAATCTTAGTTGAAAAGATTATTAACTCTACAAATACTTTACTAATCCCGGAAACACTGGATCAGTTTATTCGTGGAGGTCGAATGACACCACTTGCCGCAAAAACTAGGACAACTTTTAAAAATTATTCCTGTATTACAAATCAATAAAAACTGCAGGTAAAGTTGATACCTTAACAAAAGTACGTACTTTCCGCAAAGCACTTAGCACTGCGGTTGATGAAATTGCAAAGATAACCCTGATGAAAATACACTCATCACAATCGCACATGTCGCAAATATCTCTGAAGCAATGAATCTATATCACACTATGACAGAACGCTTCCCTGAAGCTACTATTCAAGTCATTGAATTACCTAATGCCATTGCAGTACACACAGGTGTTGGTTGTATTGCAATTCAGTATTTTCAAACCTGCTAAGAAACGGAGGTTCCATGACAAAAAAGAAAAAGTCATTTTTGCCTGACTTTGACCATCCGGAAGTTGTTGAACAGCCAGATGAGAAGCAGCGCGAAAAATTACGAAAGAAATATATACGTAAATTACGTTGGCAAAAGATCTTAACAGTATTCATGGTTTTGATTGTTGCAATATATCTTGTAGGTGGTGCTTACGCCTTGCGTTATGCTAGTAAATTACTAAAAGGTATGCCAACACTAAATGTTGATGATTTAATCAGTACAGAATCCTCAAAAATTTATGACGGTAATGGTACACTTCTTACAGAAATCGGTACCTATTTCCGTGAGAATATTGCCTATGAACAGATGCCTGAATCCTTAATTGATGCATTCTTATCCGTAGAAGATTCACGTTTCTTTGAACATAACGGATTCGATATTCCTCGTTTTACAAAATCTATTTTAGAAACAGTACTAAGACACAATACGCAAGGTGGTTCCACATTTACGATGCAGTTGGTTAAAAATACCTACTTCTCCATCGAAGATGGTGATAACAGTACCGAACGTTCAGCTACCCTTTCTTATAAGGCACAGCAAATTGTGTTAAGTATGCAGCTAGAAAAACAACTTAATAAGCGAGAAATCTTTGAGTTATATGTCAATAAACTAAACTTTGGTGATCGTATACGTGGTGTACAAAGGCCGCCCTTTACTACTATGGTAAAAATGCGAACCAACTCACTTTAGCTGAGTCAGCATTACTTGCAGGTATTATTAACCTACCAAATACCTATAACCCATATAACTACTTAGACTATGCCACACAACGTCGAAATAACGTTCTAGATCTGATGCAATATCATGGCTACATCACAGATGAAGAATGCGCTCTAGCGAAATCCATTAAAGTTGAAGATACACTTGTGGGTAAATCCAACTTCAATACTGGGAATACACGATACGCATCTTACTTGGATGTTGTATTAGATGAAGTACAACGTATGACAGGTCTTGACCCATTATCTACTGGTATGTCTATCTATACTGCTTTAGATCCAACAATCCAAACTGAAATTGAAGCGATTCAAAATGGTGAAGTTGTCGACTTTGAAAGTGACCTAGTGCAGCTAGCAATGATTACCCTCAACAACAAGAATGGTGAAATCGTTGGCGTTGGTGGTGGTAGAAACTATGGTGGCGATGGTGGATCACGATTGTTAAATCGTGCCCTACAACAATACAAACAGCCAGGTTCTAGTATTAAACCAGTATTGGAGTATGCTCTTGCATTTGAATATTTGGGATACTCCTTGGATGAAGTCTTGATTGATAAACCAATTACCTACCCAGCCGAACAACGCGTATTAGTAAACTATAACGGTAAGTATGAGGGTGATGTTACGATTAAGGACGCAATGGCCAACTCCTTAAATACTCCTGCCATTCAAACATTGGAGAAAGTTACAGCAAAAATTGGTTCAGACGCAATTGTTGATTACTTAAAGAAGATTGGCTTCTCACAGATCAAATACAGCAACTATCACTTATCCTTTGCAATTGGCGGTAATGACTTTACAGCTTCCGTTGCTGAGATGGCTGCTGCACACGCAATGCTAGTCAATCTAGGTGTTTATAACGAACCACATACAATCCGTCGTATTCAAACAGATGATGGCAATGTATATGAACCACAAAACCAGAATATTCGTGCACTTTCATCTGGTAGTGCATATCTTGTAGACCAGTTAATGGAAAATAACGTAAATCAAAACAAGTATTACAACCACATGCAGATATTACAAAGTGGTTATCCAGTTTACGCAAAAACAGGTACAACTGACTGGGGTAATGATGGTTTACAATATGGTATCCCAAGTGGTGCAGCGAAAGATAAGTGGATGGTCGCTAGTACATCTCAATACACCAATGCTGTATGGTATGGATTCGACCAAGCAATCGATGGTGAAATGACATACTTCCCTACTTGGAGAGACTGGAATACACCAGGACAAATTAATCGTCACATGTTAGATATAGAATCCTATATCTCTCCAGATACAATTTGGGGTGTGTCACAACCAAGTGATGTACAGGATATAACTTACCTTTATGGTACATATCCACATGTCGCAAATGATGGAGCTAATTATGGTGGTAAGACAATCACTTCCCAAGTATCTTCTACTGGTTTAAATTACACAACCTACACAATACACAAGTTCTTATCGTAACAACAACAGTTACTTAGCAGGACTCAATGCATCTATTTCCAATGGTATTGTTTATATCAACTGGTTAACACAAGATAGTTGTTCAGGTAGTCGTAATATATCCTTAAAGGATAACTACAATAACATCTCTAAATATGGAGCTTTGCTTAGCATACAATAGTTTTTTTACAGACATCCGCAAACGGAAAGTTCTATGCAGACTTATATCAAAAACGATGTCTATATTACATCTGTAACAAGTAAGACAAACATGTATGCAGGTTTGCCTGAGTACTTTAAAGGCAATATCAAAGCCTGTGGATACTTTGTGACAAGTGGTGGTAAGAAGTCCGAAACAATCTGTACGGATGCTGGTTATTACGATCCAGACGCTACTGCCGCAAAGGATGCAAAATAAACAATAAGAATCTATAGCGATATAGGTTCTTTTTATAAACAAAAAGCGAATAATAGAATATATCTATCATTCGCCACTATATACTACTTTTCCTCTGTCATAAGCTGTTTTACAGGGTCTGGTGCAACAATCTCGTTGACTTGGTTAATACCACTGATATATAGCTGGAAATTATCCACAGTAGACATCTTTGTCTTTGTTTCCCTTGTTATCATATTGTGTCAATTGAAATATTTACTTCATTAGGAACGAGTTTAAACTCTCCATTTTTCCATCTTTTTCAAGTACAAGATGAATTTGTAAATCGATAGATGTTATACTATCTTTTTCAGATTCAAAAAGTCCACTATCTAAGAACGTCGATCTAAATGCAGAGACAACATCATAGTTATCTGTTGCGTTGCCTTTAAAGTCTAGAAATACAAATTGTTCATCTTCTGTCCTTGTAAACTGATCCGCAAATATTTCACATAACTTATAGAATGCATCACTATGTCCTACCTCCGGATCTTTCTCTTCATAAATACCTTCTAAAGACTTACTCCCATTCAGCTGTAGTTTTTCCATCCCTAATTCACGCCTATCATCTTTATATCTAACGTAAATAGTTCCTTTACTAGGAGAGTATTGTAGTAGCCTAAACCAAAAATAATATGGTTCCGTAACCCTAAGAAGTTTTTCGTCAATTTTATCCTTGTCACCTTTACTTTCATCATAATCAGACCACTCGCGATAAAAATTTTTCTAGATATGTTTGTGGTTCAAATAGAATACTTCCTTGTCTACCAAACATTGCAAAAACTGTATTTTCTTGTTTGTCTGAATTTTTGCAGGTTCTTAGTATAATAATAACTCTCATAATTTAAACTTTTTGCATCATGAAGGATTGTTGCAAAATTCATAACATCTTCAGCCGCATGTTCTGTAGATGTTTCTGCTGCAGAGTCCTCTGGTTTTCGACAAGCAGAAACAGTAACTGCTAAAACAACCGTAAGGAATGTCAAAAAGATAGTTCTTATATGTTTCATTTTTAGTTCCCCTCATCCGAAATTGCATTTTCAACTCCACTAGGAGCTTCTACATGAATTCCAGAGTTAATATTAGAATACGTCACTTGACTAACCATTTTCTCCTTTGAAGATGAATATGAACGTCTAGAACATGTAAACGTAACTGATAATGGTGTATAGTCTTTTTTCGATACTGTTAAGTCAATGTTTAATTCTGCACTTTTATCATCAGGGAAAAATGAAAGCGATTATTTTGCTGATGTAGCAAATAAATCTGAATTTTGACTCAAGAAATCTATATCAGAATTTTTGATAATGTATTGTGATAGTTTCTTTATCTTCTGTAATTGTAAATTGATCTTCTATTGTTCTGAAATATGAAATCGTATCACGCTGGATTCCAACTGGTCTTTCATGTTTATCTGTATCGTATTTCTTGCGTTTCCATTGCGATTGAGTTTCTAATTTATAGTATAACTCACCATCTTCATAATAATAATCATAAACAACACCAGCTTCGTTCTTAAATTTACCTAAAATAAGATCTTGTCTTAGGTAAAATATACCCGTAAATTCCTTTTCATTGTGATACGTAGCTGGTTGTCCTGGCAATGGAGTAGAATGTTTACCATCTTCTGTATTAACGATGTGTATTTCACCTGTCTTCATTCTTTCAAAAACTTTGAAGAACTTTATCAATCTTTTCTTCATCTGCTGCTTGCTTTATTTGCATTCTTACTATCAAAAAGGATTACATCCAACTAAAGTAGTAATCATCAACAAAGCCCCAAAAATACTCATAAGTATCTTTTTAAAGTTAAGCATTAAACATGACCTCCTAATCATATACCCCCACAAGGTTCATCATAATTATAAATATAAATCAGAAATATCACAATTTTACTTCTTATATTAATCACTCTCAAATAAGAAAAGCTACATAATAAAAGCGTTGTATTATTTCCATTATGTATGATTTTTGATAATAAATAAGGACACCTATATAGATGTCCAATATACTACTATTCTGCCTTTAAATCTCTTGCCATTAGATCTCTCATTGCATCTAATGGAGCTTTTCCTTCATATAGTACTGCATATACTTCATTTGTGATTGGCATTGAAATGTTACGTTTCTTCGCCTCTTCATAAACAACTTTACATGCAAATACACCTTCTACAGTCTTCTTATTTTCTTCCCAGAACTTCTTTGCACCTTTATCTAGACCAATCTGATAACCAGCCATAAAATTACGAGAATGACGTGATGTACAAGTAACAATCAAATCACCAACACCATCAAGACCTAAGTAAGTTTCTTGTTTACCACCTAAAGCAACACCATAACGAGTCATCTCCGCAAGGCCACGTGTCATAAGACCTGCTCTTGCGTTATCACCCTGTCCACTACCTTCTAAGATACCACTAGCAATTGCCATAACATTCTTAATCGCAACACCAATTTCTGCACCGATTACATCAGAGTTACGATATACACGGAAGTATTGGTTGGAGAATAAGTGCTGTACTGTCTTAGCAGCTTCCTCATTATCACTTACCGCATTTACAGAAGTCATCAAGCGCTGAATGACTTCCTCAGCGTGAGATGGACCAATCAAGGATACGATAGCTGCACACTTTTCAGCTGGGTACAATCTTAGAAATCACAACACTTAAACGCTCATGTGTAACTGGATGGAAGCCCTTTGCAACATTGATAATGATTGCTGGCTTTGTTAGATGCTGACTAGCTTTAGTAAGTACTTCTTCAAGTGCCATTGTTGGAACAGCAGCCAATACGACATCTGCATCTGCAACTACAGATAAATCTGTACTTGCATGAATATCATGGTTAATTTCTGTTTCAAAAAACTTAGTGTTGTGATGATTAACTTCAATATCTTCTACTTCACGTGGATCAATACCCCACATAATTACTTCTTGTTTGTTATCAGCTAAAACCTGAGCTAGGGCTGTACCCCAGCTACCTGTTCCTAGAACACATATTTTCATTCAGATACCTTCTTTCTAACAACAATACGAATTGGTGTACCACTAAAATCAAATGCTTGACGTAAGGAGTTCTCTAAGAAACGTTCATACGTAAAGTGCATCAGTCGTGGGTCATTACAGGAAAGTACAAATGTTGGTGGTTGGATAGATACCTGTGTACCGTAGTATACACGGAAACGCTTACCATTACGCGCTGGTGCAGGTGTTGTAATCTGTGTATCTGTAATTACCTCATTCAGGATATTTGTTGCGATACGGCGACATGAATTTTCATATACCTGATCAACCACAGGAATAATTGTATCTACTCTTTGATGTGTTAGAGCACTTACAAATACGATAGGCGCATAGCTTAGATATGCAAATTCAATGCGAATACGTTCAATAAACGCATTCATAGTCTTATCGTCCTTTTCAACAGCATCCCACTTATTGACAACGATAACGATTGGCTTACCAGCTTCACATGCATATCCTGCAACATGCTTTATCTTGTTCACGTATACCTGCTTCTCCATCAATGACAAACAATGCCACATCACAACGTTCAATCGCAGTCATCGCTCTTAATACTGAGTATTTTTCAACTGATTCATATACTTTACCACGCTTACGAATACCAGCAGTATCGACGATGACATATGGCTTGCCTTCATATACAAATGGTGTATCAACCGCATCACGTGTCGTACCTTGTACGTTAGAAACGATGGAACGCTTTTCTTTTAGAATTGCATTTACAAGTGATGACTTACCAACGTTTGGTTCACCAATAACTGCGATATGAATACCTGTATGTTTGTCTTCTTTATCTTCTTCAGGCATTAAGCGTAAACATTCATCTAGCACATCACCAATACCAATTCCATGTACACCAGATACGGCAATTGGATCACCTAAACCAAGATTATAGAACTCATAGATATTCATCATACGAGTTGAATCATCAATCATATTAACCGCTAGTACAACTGGTTTTGTCTGTTTCTGTAAGATACCTGCGATATATGAATCATCATCTGTCATACCCATCTTACCGTTTACTACAAATAGAATGACATCTGCTTCATTCATCGCAATCTGTACTTGTGCACGAATCTCTTCTTGATATGGTTGATCAGCTAACTGGATACCACCAGTATCAATTAATTGGAATTTCTTTCCAGTCCATTCACCAGTTGTATAAATACGGTCACGTGTAACACCTGGAAAATCTTCTACGATGGATACACGAGACCCTGCAATACGATTAAAAATTGTTGATTTTCCAACATTAGGACGACCAACAATTGCGATTACTCCACTATGCATTACAAAACCTCCTTTTCAATAAAAGGCTTAGCAAGACTATAGATATATTCTGTCACTTCATCAATTGACATATCACTTGTGTCAATTTCAACCGCATCATCCGCCTTTTTAAGTGGCGAATTTTCACGCGTCATATCTTGTAAATCACGTTCAGCAATTTCCCTAGCGATTTCTTCAATACTACCAGTCGGAATATTCTTAGCAATATTCTGATCATATCTACGCTTTTGCACGGGCCATCGGAGTAGCTGTCATATAGATTTTTACTTCCGCATCTTTTAAAACAACAGTTCCAATATCACGGCCATCCATGATAAAGCCCTTTTCCTTTGCCATTTCTTGTTGGCGCTCTACAAGCATACGGCGTACATTTGCCAATTTAGATACAAGACTAGCAGCTAAACTTATCTCATTTGTACGAATCTTATCGGATACATCTTCTCCATCTAAGAAAATAGAACCATCCGTTGCTAACTGAATCTTAGTATTCTCTAGCATCTTACATACAGCTTCTTCATCTTCTAAACTAATATGATTTTGTAAAGCTTTATATGCTGTGCTACGATACATCGCACCCTGTATCTAAATGTACATAATTTAATTTCTTTTGCTAGACACTTAGCAATGGTACTTTTTCCCGCTGCTCCAGGTCCGTCAATCGCGATATTTATCTTCATCTTATGCCCTACCACTATTCATTACGATGCCATAAATTGCTAGTAATAATAAGATTACAAGCAATAAAATAAGTACAACTACCACGATATTTAATACATGGTTTGTATACTGCATCTTCTCATTTCACATCTGTTAGATTGGCTTTTCATGAGTTATCTAACTGGATACGCATTTGTGTTGTTTCATTCAAAGAGACGTTGATTTGTACTTTCGTAGTTTCTCTGTCTTCTTTGGAAACATCGCAAACGCATCATCACTATCACTGTGTTGGTTTACTGATGCCTCATTACGTGGCTCTTGTGGATTCATTAAATCACCAAATGCATCACCAAACTGTGCAGTATTATCCAAGCGGTGGGAAAACTTGTTGTATTTTTGACTCATGTAGTCTCTTGAATCCATATGACTCACACGTGGTGTAAAGGCTGGAATTTCAGGAGAGAATTTTTGGATTTGATCTCTTCTCATTCATTAAATTCTTTAACTTCAGCCATGATGTCTTCTTTTGTAAGACTCATTGGATCATTCAAATGATTATTATCACCTGTATAAGGTACATCAAACAGATTATCCTGTTGTGATGGAGCTGCAGGTCTAGCTGGTTGAGATGTACGTTGTTTGTTTGATGACATAAATGGAATATCAGTTGTACCTGTACTATTTGAATATGGCTTTTTTTCACAGGAGTTTTACGTGCTTCTTGGATCTTTTGCTTTGCAGCTGTATCACCCTTTAATCTTACGTAAGATATCCATGGATGTATTTTCTAAAGAAGAATTACCCTGTTCGATATTATATTGCTTTTACTTCACGAATATACTGATCTAGATAATCATTGTCATAGCCAGCTAAGTCATTTACAGTAGTAAAAGCACCAGCCTCAAAATCAGCTAATGTTGGTGCTGGTTCTTCATTCTCAAAAAGCAGTGACTGGTTCAGAAATCACTGGTTTAACAGGTTTCTTCTTTGTAATTGGTGCACTGACACGACGATGAACGCCTTTCACTTGCACTCTCTGTATAATCTCCACTTCTGTGGAAATTATTTGCATCAATCTGATTTAGTCGCTTTTGGAAAACGAGATAACTCTTTGGTTGTTGTTACGTCGTTACTATCTAAATCCTGCAGCAATACTTTCCGCGCAAATCTTTATATTTCTTAATACGTGATAATTCAGCCATATGTACATCTCCCAATAAACAGAAATATTATACCATATCACATTTATTTCACTTACCGCTTAGAGATTTTTTTATCATTTACACACGAAAAAGGCGTATTCCTACGCCTTTTCACTGAGTATTTCAGATTAATGTAAAAACTTGAGATACAGCTTGTACAATAATCTAGTGATGACACTCACAACAAATCCTTAATTAGGTTAAATGGTAATACACAAACAAAGAGTAATCCCCATACACTCTTGATAAATGGGAAGATTGCGGCACCCATCTTGACAAATGTATCAATAGGCATGCCATATAGATTTGAATAGAATGCAATAATACAAAAGTAATTCGCTAGGATTCCCACAACTGCCATTACAAGTGTACCCTACAATCATACCAGGTAATGCATTTTCTTTTGACTTCTCTTTACGATAGATAATCGCTGCTGGTACTGTAAAGGCAATGCCAATGATGAAGTTTGCAAGTTCACCTACAAACATTGTTTCTGTAGGTTTGAACAATAACTTCAAGATAATTTTAACTGCTTCAATGAGAACTGCTGCCCAAGGGCCAAATGCAAATCCTCCAATTAACACACTGACTTCACTAAAAGTCTAAAGCTTATAAAAGCTAGGTGCGATAAATAGTAGCGGGAAATCAAACATCATCAGCACAAATGCTACTGCACTGAGGATCGCTACATTCGCGATAAATTTGGTGGTTAAAACTTTCTTACTTCCTGACATGGTTTCATCTCCTTGCCTCAAAATAAAAGAGGCTATCTAAGATAACACCTCGGGTAGAAATTGATGATGAAAAAACTTTTACTCTTCCATCCAGACTTTACTGTCGCCATCGGAATTTGCACCGATTCAACCTTTCGGTTCGCGGGGTATACCGCCGGTCGGGAATTGCACCTCGCCCTGAGTTTTATCGCTTATAGTATACACTAGTTTATCTACACTTACCAGTAAAAAGAAAAGAAGGATTTCTCCTTCTTAGATATTTAGTAATGTCTTTAACATTTCTACTGTGTTTTGCATTGTAAGTGGAATGTAGAAGTATGCAGTACAGATAAATCCTGCAACCACAATCATGAGTACAACCATCTGGGCACTAGTCGTAAATGGTGCTGATTTGATGTATGCCTGAATACGTAGATATACACCAGCCACCATACCAAGAACGTCCAACAAAATTCCTACTAACATCGACTTCGATAACAATGATAATCGCAAGAATATATAGCACTGTTGGAAGTAAACTTGCAATTAGAAGTTAACGATGCGAGTTGATGACGATAGTTATAAGATACCTTGATATTTTGCAATCAAACCACTGATTACCAAATAGATTCCTTCAAATAGAATGAATAAAGAATGCTAGTTTTAATGACATGATGAATGTATCACTAAAATTCATTCTCAGTAAATCCCAAATGGTGAAAGATTAATATAACTAGCAAAGATTGTAGATAAGAAAGTACGCAAACGCAATCCAATGGATTGTATTACGAATCACTACTCCTATAAACATCATAAAATCATCTTGATTCTTCGCTAGACGATCAATCGCATACGCTGGGAATAATAGTCTTGTTAATGCATCTGTCTTTGCAGTACTAATATCCCTATCTGCCTCCGCAATCAATCGTTTCTTTTGCGCGTCATCTTTAACTGGCTTTAGCCTTTTCTTCAGCTGCGGTTTCTTTTCTCTTCTGCTCTTCTTCAGCTTTTGTCTGCCTGTAATGCTTTCGTTTTTCTAAACGTTCTTCTTTACGTTTTTGAAAAGTCATCTTTTAGCGATGCATATTTTTGCTTGTAATAGTTGCCATGCATGCTGAGAAGATTCCTTCGCCTTATGACCCTGCATCTAGATAAGAAGGTTTTAGCTTTTCCACCCTGCTTGAGTCAGCGCAACTTTTTGCCTTTATCTAGATTTTCATCTAGTTTGATATCTTTCAACAAACTTTTGAGGAATCAAATTGATTGATTACAGTTTCTACTTTATGATACCTGCTTTTGTGTTTTATATATTGCATGTTGTTTCAATGGTCTATGACGATACTGTACAACACATGACGGTAGCTAATAGGAGTATTTGTTCTTCTTTTTACTGCCAATACATCTTACTTTCTCCATGAAAACTCGCCTCCAGTAGTTTCATTATAAACAAAAAGAGTATCTTATTACACTCTTAATTATGAAGAATCTCTAAAAACGTTCATCTATCGTATTACTTCATAATCTAATATGACTTTTTATCTGAATCATATTCTACGATTAAAAATCTCACTTTGATAACTGTATATAGAATGAATCGATCTTTGATTTGATACTTCTCTTCTAAATCTATGTCCGTACATAGTTCTTTTTCAATCTAGCAATGGCAGTTAACTCTTCTTGTTCATAGGCATAGATTGCTTGTAAGTTCTCTAATGTCTTTGCTTGATAATTCAAATTGGTAGAAAGTACCGTAATCATTGTAATTACATATAAAAATATCACAGAAAGTAAGCACTGATAAAGTCCTTTTATTGTTTACACAAGAAATACTTCATATTCTTGATTATCTCTAACATATCGTAACATCACACTATCTCCTTCTAAAGTAAAATATCGCTGTTTCAATATCCATCAAAAACATCTGTGTACCTGGTTGTACAATGAGGTTTTGATTTACAACACGCTAATCTCATTTCTTCATGTTGTCTTTGAAATGTTAAAGAAGATGGTAGTAGTTCAATCTCATACGCAACAGCCAAATATCGACGTAGTTGTATTAAGAGCTATCTGATCTTGTAATGATGTTTCTATCCTTTTAAGGATGCACGCATCAAAGATATAACCTACAATAATTGGAATACAGATACAGACCGTTAATATAGCAACTAAGACTTCAACGAGGGCGAATCCTTTTTCTATTTGACATTCCTTGTAAACATCCTTCATCTTTCATTGTTTCGATGAGTGACTCTTTCCATCTTTACGTATCGTTCTATCAAATACTGTATGTCTGCGCATATTTTAGCCTGTACAATACTAGTCAAATCATAGTCACCAATAACAAAAGTATACTTAAACATACAAATGCCTCTGCAGTAAAGTAATCCCATTTTTATTGAGTCGCAAGTCTACCACCACCCTAGTTCTACGACGATGGAGCGATTATTTTTAAAATAGATTGTCTTTTGCTTGATTCACATTTCCCTTTTTGATTAAAGCGTACATTATATATGTCAAATGATACAGGTTTGTGCTTGTTTCATTGCGGTACTTTGTAAGTATAGATATTCATCCACAAAGGCGTAATATTCAGTATCAGGAATATGTATATTTGTTGGTACAACATCATAAATACCGATATCACAAATAGCACAATACACATTTCAATCAAACTAAAACCCTTTATTCGATATACGCATGTCCATCACTAATTACAAGACTCTTTTCACCATCACAGGTGATTTGTTGTTCAGTTAATAAACCTGCATTAATTAAATCACTGACACTGCTCGGATAACTATCATATTCAATTTATATTGAATAATTGCAGAATCCGCAATCTTCTCTAAAAGCCTTACATCCCTTATCACTTACAATATTCAGTGTCTTTTTTTATATTTGGTATAACTAATAGAAAACAAAATCGAAATGATTAAGATTACAATTGTCATCTCTAGTAATGTAAATCCCTTTTTATTCATTACTCACCTCCTATATGTTCTGTAACATCTGCATCGGTAACATCAATATCTGATAGATAACAAGTAAGATTAAGCCTATCGTCCCATAACAGGATAGTTGTACGCTGCGCGTAAAGATACGCACTTGTTTGATATGACGTTGTTGGTTCATCACAAGATAGCCTTCCAACATCTTTTCACAATTTGACCCATGCAAGGCAATCTGAAAGAACTGTTGTAAGGCATGTTCTACAAAGGGTGTATGTAAGGTTTCTTCAAAGATTCTCCTTTGGATAAAAAGAATCATTTAACTCCTTTGCAATCAAACGTACTAAAGGTTTCTCTTTGATATCCAAAAGTATTTTCATAGTCTGTATTAGGAAATACGTACCCTTACACATTCAAAAAAGTATCTTGCAAACTCTGCAGATGCCTTTTGAACCATAAGGGAATCTGGTACATACTTTACAAGCACACGATATAACCAGCACTTTCTTTTAGGTTCTTGAAACACAACCCATAACAATAACCCTACTACTAATAAAAATGTAACTAGCCATGATAATAGCTGAATAAAACTTCTAAGAAGTAATAACTTGTCACATTGATTTCAAAAGCTTGTCATTAGTGTCATCATCTGTGGAAAGACAAATCCATTAAACAAATACATTCCAATAAACATCACAAACAACATGACTACTGGATATACCATATCCTTCATCATCTTTTGTTTCATCTTCTCCTCATGCGTTGCTAGTTCAACTGAAATACGCATACTCTCAAGTACAGGTAAATAACGGATGAAAGTTACTAAAGTATCTTCGATAACCCTTTCGGCAACAACATTGAGAACGCACTCTTTAAATGTTTGACCCTGTTCTAATTTTTCTAATACATGTATTATGCGATGCTCATTTCTTTTTGTCTTTAAAATCTGTAAGGTATCGGTAAAACTAAATCCATTTTCCATTAAACTGACAATTCCTTGGCACTCTAGTTTATCAAAGTGTGTATTCTTCCAAACAATCTGACGCAATATATCCCTTAGCGACTGCAGCTTGCAGTTGTTTTTGTAGTGAAACGAACGTTTCAGAAACACGTCGATGTTCCAAGGCATAAGCCACCTCCTTTCGATTCATATATTCGTACACACCTGAGCGTTTTCCATCACCTAGATTAAATAAACGCTGATTGGAAATACCGATAAGTACATCTTTTAGTTGATATATCCACCCCTAAATCTAATAGACGATCAATCGCAGACATGCAATTTTGACTATGTAAACTTGTCACGACCAAATGCCCTGTTAATGCACTACATGTACAGCCATTAAGGCTGCTTGACTATCACGTATCTCACCAATCATGATGATGTCTGGATCATGTCTCATAAGTTGTTTAATCCCTTCATCATAAGATAAGTGTTGATGATCATTAATTTGTATTTGTACATAGTTTTCGTGATATACCTCAACAGGGTCTTCTAACGTAAAAATCTTCTTACCTTTTGTTTCATTGAGAATGGTATAAAGTGTTGTAGTCTTTCCAGAACCTGTGGGTCAGAAAATACGAAAAAGCCCAGAGTATGTTTTTGTAATATTCCTTAGCTACAATGAAGTGTCGTAATCTACCGTTAAATCCTCAATGTGTAGTGAAGCGTGTTGATTGAGAATGCGTAATACACCTGATGTATTATGATAGCTGAACACAAGCGCGAAGCGTAATAGAAACTGGTTGTCCTTCGATATCATCTCAAACCTTCCTGTTTGAGGATGATGAATATCAGATAAGTCTAGATTTGCTTTGTACATCAGATAACGAAATAAACGAATGTCATCATCCTTTGGAACCATTTGTCGTACGTCCTGCTCAATCTTCATCTCAATGCTTAAACTCTCTTTTTGGATATGTCTTTAGATGAAAAATGAATATCCGTTACATGAAATTCCATCGCTATTTTTAAAGCACTCAATCAGTCTTTCTTCCATAGCTAACCCTCGCACTTTTTATATTCACTAGAAATGCGAAAACTCCATAAAAATGTCGATTTCTCGAACATTAGTATTCATAACTTAAATCAAATTTTCCATCTGACTTCTGCACAATCAGATAATAGTAACCTGGAGGAGTTTGTACTGTTTGATCATACTCTCCATATCCTTCAATAGTTTAACCATATCCGCAACTAGATTTTGTTCTAGGTCATATGGTTTTGCCACAAAAGTACCATCTCCTGTGTGCTTACCATAGATTCTTAGACTACCTGCATTGAGATAGAAACGTACAATATAGAGTCCACTAGAATTTTGAATCTCAGTTGCCTGTTTACTTGTGGCAGAATCTGGATCATCAACCGTTGTTGGTAAATCAAATTCCTTTTTCTTTTCATCCTGTGGTTTTTCAACTGTATTATCAGTCAGGGATTGTCTTCTCCTCAATCATCTGTGTGACATGACGATCAACTGCACCACCAAAGAGCTCTGCAAGTAAATAATATCATTACTATCATTTTTATTCACAGAAACCGTTAGTAGTGAGACTTGCTGTGTCATTAGTACGTCCATTTTTCTGGTATGTATAAATTCCATAAACATTGTTTCCTTGATGATTGTCTGTGTAACCAGTACATTCATTGTGGAAAGTGTTTCTTTAGAACAGATTCAACCAGTCTTAATGCATCTTCATCTTTAAAAGTCAGTTGTAGAAATCGCAATCTTATCTTCTTTTCGCTACGTGGGTTGACTTTTCGTTTTGACAACCTGCTAGTAATACTGAACTCAAACATAAACCAATCAATAATTTCTTCATATTACCTGCTTCTACTTCTACACGAAACTAACAATAAACAACTTTGATAATATTCTTAAAGTAAGAAATCATATGAGAGTTATTGCAGACTTCTATTTCCTATCGTACCTCAGTCTGGTCCATGTCCTGGATAAATCTGTAAATCATGCGGAGGTGTCTTGAGATACTCTAATGTGTGACGCATCTTTCTCATCACTACCAGAGTATAAATCTGTTCTCACCACAACTAGACGCAAATAACGTATCCCCTGTAAAACAGAATATTCTTATAGCAGACTACAGGTACTACCATCTGCATGACCAGGTGTATGATGAATTTCTAAAGAAAACGCTCCAATCTTAACCTCTTTTCTCATTTTACATCATGTAATAGGCGCATACACAGGTGCACTATAACCATACTTCATTGCATTGCTTGGTAATACAAGTACTAAATCATGATGGTCCATATAAACTGGACAGTTGATACACATCACAGCATCATCCACTGCCCCCAGCATGATCAGAATGTCCATGTGTCAAAAACAATACCATCATACTTCATCCTTACCAACACATTCCATAATCTTTTTATAATATCTTCCTGGATCAACAAAGAGCACTATGACCATTATCATATAATTATACGAATTCTCTTCAAATTGACCTATCGTGATATATCTAGTTTCATAATCAAAATATATATAACCAACAAAGGTTATTTCTTCTCCTTATGCTAATGTCATTTTGCGTAAACGTGGACAGTACTTCTAACTCCAACTTTTCTGGGTGCTATGCTTATTTCTTGTGGTGATAGTGTTTTCTTCACCACTTTCTGTACATACCAAGATTACATTCTTCTGCCATTGTTAATAATCCTCCTAAGATTTTTGCATGATGAGTATATCATATTCATAAATCAATTCCAAGTGATTTATGATTTTAACAGTCGAAAAACTCGATAAAATTTTATAATCGTGGGATAATAGTACTCATAAAGGAGACAAAATAATGAAACGTACTGAAACACGTGCTTTATTTGTAGGAAATGTCCAGATTGGCGGCCAAAATAAATGTGTCTTACAATCCATGACAAACGTTCCTGCAAAGGATGTAGAGCGCTCAGTCGCAAATCAACGAACTAGCTGCAAATGGCTGCAGAACTTGTCAGAACAGCAGTATTAGATGAAGAAGATGCTCGTGCTATTCCAGCAATCAAAGCCCGTATCAACATTCCTCTAATCTGCAGATATACACTTTAATTACCTACTTGCCCTCATCTGTTTAGATGGGGTATTGATGCGATTCGTATCAACCCTGGTAACATCGGTTCTCGTAAAAATACAGAAGCTTTGTCGTTGCTAAAGCGTAAAAAGAAAAATGTACCAATTCGTATTGGTATTAATGCTGGTTCTTTAGAAAGAGAACTATTAGAAAAATATGGTGGTCCATGTGCAGAAGCTCTTGTCGAAAGTGCAAAGCGTCACGTTGATATTCTAGAGAGCATGGATTTCATGATATCTGTTTATCATTCAAATCCTCAAATGTAGAACTTACACGATTGACGCATATGAACTTGCCTGCAAGAACGTTTAACTACCCTCTTCACCTAGGTGTTACAGAAGCCGGTGGATTATGGATTCGCTGTGAAATCTTCCGCCGCACTGGGTGTACTCTTACATGAAGGAATTGGTGATACAATTCGTATCTCTGTATCCAGGTCCACGAGGATGAATTGATTATTGGTAAGCATTAGTACGTAGTTTTCCGTCTCATTGAAGACGTTCCTGATTTGGTCGCTTGTCCTACTTGTGGAAGAATTCAGTATGATGATGATTCACTTGTCAAAGAGATGGAAGGATATCTCCACAGTATCAAAGCCAAATATCACGGTTGCAGTCATGGGCTCGTCCTGATCGAAATGCATGCAAGAGGCTAGCCGTGCCGATATTGGTAGTGTGGTGGATCGAGTCGAGATTCTCTCCGCAAAGGAAAAGTCATTCGTACTAGTGCCACAAGCAGAAATCAGACAAGCCTTAATTGAAGAAATTGAAAAGATTATAGAAGGAACAGAGAAGCCAAAAATAGCTTCTCTGTTTTTACTGTGCACTTTTGATACGATTGGATCTGTAAACTTAATATAAACAACCAAGTATCCAGTCGAAAAACAAGAATCCTGCAAACACATCAGATGTCAATGAGACACCTAGATAAATCCGACTCATACCAATAATGAGAATCAATAGACCAAACATGTCATCAATGTCCAACGTAATTTCTTATTTTTTAACATTTTTGTAAATCATGTAAATTAGATATCCATAGAATACCATACACCATAGAATGGCCTGATGGAAAAACTGTATCTGTTTCCTCAGTCAAACAGAAATCAGTAGACAGACGACGTCACGACATGATCATTTAGAATGTTATTTAATAGTGCAATCAACACCAAGTTTGATACAACACTGACTAGCGATTCTTTTATTTGTAATGAGAACTATGAAGCGATAGCCCAAACAATCATCAAAAATAGTACCACCAAACTGTGTAATGACTTTTCAAAATTGGGTGTTAGTCATCTGATATAAAATGCTGTTATAAAAATTATAGATAGAAGTATCAATCGGTATTACATGACTACCCCTATACGCTCTGCATCAAACTATACAAAAGATACTGATACAAAATCTAGTACAATAACCCACTTTTATATTTTTCTCTTTGCAGAAAAACCATGCGTGCGTATCATCCTTTTAAATCGATCGACGCATCGTGCGTCGATTAAAAGCAACTGAGGCTGATGCCTGCGGATGAAGTATGCACATCGCCAGAAGTGATAAATGTATGAGAGTGTCCAAATCTTACGACGAGCATCTACCTTGCTCGAGGTTATCATCTAATAGTTGTAACACTGCGCTCTTTTGGTCAAAAATTCACCAACGAAATCCTTTTGATAATCTCTAGCGGCGACGTATAATCTGATAGAACTTCTGCTGTACGTAACCAGTCCTTAATTAGGAACTGGAAACAGAAGCTCTTTGGACGCTGCCCATTCCTTCAGAATATGACGGAAGGCAGGCTGACGGAAGGCGACTTCGTATTGTGTTCATTGAATAAATATTTTCAGTAGAATCACCTGTGCATTCATCATCTTTCTTTATCAAGTAATGGAACACGTAATTCAAGGAATGTGCTGACATCTTATCAGCCTTCAACAAGATATCTCCAGGCATCCATTGATGACATATCAGATACTGCATCTTCTTTGATTTCAGATAAGTTCTTTACCTTTTAGCATGCTTATCCATCTACGATCTCTTTACATGATGGTGCTTACGATATTCTGGCTTCACAATCGCGAAGCCTCCTCTTCCCGTAAACACAAGTGGCTGGGCCAGTAGAAGTATTCTTCAGCTGGTTGACTGCTTTTAGTAAATGTAACCTAGGAGAGTTTGGTAACTTCTTTGAGTGTTCTGATAACTATGACCTTGCTTTGAGATAACTTCTTTCAGAAACCTCCCGCACACCGTGTCGATAGAGTTTGAATGCAACCATAATCAATATATCCAGCAAATAATCTCATCTGGCACCTCTCCACTCATAACAACCTTTACATCACGAGAGGTCTCTGATAAGAGGAAAGAAACGGTGGTACAACGGATGGGTTTGGAATCGGTTCATCATAAATATTGAATCTGTGGAGTAGTAACGCTTCCTCACCAGTTAATGTACGTGATGTGTTGTGTAATCCTAAAGATATACTCTGTTAAAAGGCTGCTTTACGCCTGTCTGAGTTCATTATAAGAAGATCCAGCAGCAGAATAAGTCTTTGCTGGTTTTGAGATGAACTGTAACTTCAAAGCTGGAGTCTACGCAGATGATAAGAAAGGAACCAACTTCTGCATCCACTTTTAATCTTATGTGTTGCGACAGATTCCTGTACTGTTTCCTCTATGAAAGGTAGCAGCCTCTTCTAAAAGTCATATCAACTTTTCTTCTTGATGTAATCCAGTACTGTTCCGACCTATGTCACCATCGCCTTCCAGGAGTAGAGTATTGTCACTTCTGGTAAACGATACTTGTTCTTAAGAAACACTCTTTGAGTTGCTGGATATTGGAATGTGCGTATGGTTTCAAAACCTGCTTGTTTGATTCCTTTTTAAAGGATGGATGGTGTAAGAAAGACTTGATTTTCAGAAACCGGCAGCATAAATACTTCATCTGTATTATAGTAATACGAATAAAGCTTAATTCAAAAGTGGTCACGTGCGCATAAACAATTCGCTTCTTTTCTGTATCCCCAGATGTGACAAGGCAAACATACCGCAGCAACTGCTACTGTAGTGCTTACACCGTACTAACTTGGTAGCCGTGAGTTAATGCACCTCTGGTCTGTGTTGTCTTAAAATGATAACCGCTCTACTGGTTCCTTACGGATCGATTGATGGTTGTGATTTCACCATTAAATAGTGAAACCATCGTCTTTTCTTCGTTATATAAAGGCTGGCTTACCACCCTCTATAAGTCCGATTAATACTCAAACGACGAAAACCTAAAACCCTCTCATCATCAATATATTGACGACGCTATCTTGGACCACGATGGATAATCGCATCCATCATATCTTTAATAATCCTGCTTTTCCTCTGTGTTTTTATCTACCGATCCACACAATTCCGCACATAGAATCACTCCTTCCGCTTAATGTTATTTGCACTAGTTAGTATATCATATATCTACTGTTGCTCGCTCCTTCAAAGCAGCCATTTTTCAAAAGCTTTTGCCCGAGTATCTGATTCTCATTGTAGTACTGCTCATAATCTGGTGTAAAGAGCACCAATAGCGGCGCGTTGGTGAAGCGGCTTAAGCACCGCCCTCTCGAGGCGGCATTTCACGGACGTTTAGATCGTACGCGTCACTGCCAAATCGACTACGGTCGATGGCCTGAGTCAAAGAACGTACAATACTGTTCTTCTGAGTGTATTCTAATGATCACCTCAGCATAACTATGCAGATATTATCAAATACCTAATTTTATAGATATGTGACGAGTGAGTACTGCGATAATCAAATAGCAGTATTATCGAGCAGAAAACTAAATTACCACAATGATGCATCCTGCCATAACACCTGTGATCAGACCTGGTCTTTGACACTTTTCCAGAAATCTCGTCGTGCTTCATCGTCTGTTTTTGTACGAAAGCCTAGAGTACTATTCCGTTTCGCTTTGGAGGCATAATATTACTGATTACTAATTAGGAAAGATTCCTATGATAGTAAACGTGCTAACAGCCGTAAATGTCGGTGAATTACCGAGCTCTAATTTCTCAAGGCTGATAGCAGGCTCCAGATAAATCATAAAATCACTACGCATATTGAAGATCAATAGAACACGGTTGCACCAGCCGATCAAGTTGCTCTTCTCGTTGTACTTTCCTAGCGACTCTTGTTTCTGTGCGATCTTGCCCATAGCTAATGAGAAACCAGGCACCGATCGATTATAACTGGTGATATCAATGTCTCATGTTACTACCCCAGCGATCAACCATTTGGACATTATGGTGAGCTGGTATTACATCAGAGTAAACTGCTAATGCAATTCAGGCAACGACTAGAGGCTAAAACATCAGTACATAAAATGAGTATTCTTCGTTCTTTTTCTCCCTTCAAGATCAGATATCACATCGTACTTCATCCAAAAATAGATAAGTTCCAATTCATGGTGATATAAAATTTTTGTACTGTTTCCACTACGTAAATTAAATCGGCTTTTTGAGGCTTTGCTAGATAGTACGATAACCGCTTGTGGAGACGTCTAGTGTTCAAGTAAATCTCCCAGAACGAGTTTTTCCAGCTGCTTTCAATTTCATCAGAGATATTCGCTTCGATTATCATCACGCAAGAGCTGTAAGATATCTTTGATTGCCATTCCATCACCTCACAATCTATTGCGTTTCTTTAAATGAGATTAGAGGTCTATTCATCATGTTTCAACTCTGTTAAAAATATTTTTAATAGTTTATAAAAATTATATAAAAGAAAGGGACTTAGTAGAGGTCGCTTCTACTATCTTTCTTGCTTTTGCATTCTTCTCACATATGCTTTGCTTCTCTTCTTCACGAATCTTGCTTACGTATCATTTCACGCTTCTTCTGACGATGTACACGGTCAATTGCAGCTACACGTTTCTTCTTGTAGCCAGCAAGCTTGAGTATGGTCTTCGATAACGTCATAATCATGGCTATTTCTCTTCTCTAAGGCTCATCATCTGTCTCAGACGTCCTTTTGTCCGTATGGATGGTGTGTACATGCCCATCTGTTGGCTGCGATGACGGAGCATGGTCGACTAATGCCACGCTTTTGTAAAGGAACGGTGCTTGATCATCACTTTTCTTGATACAAAGGCGCCGCATATCAGTTGGCCCGCTCTACCTGTTCTTCCTGCACGATGGTATAGCAGTAGTCCTCAAAGTGCCAGGGAATCCGCGAGGATGTACGTGTTACTTCTCCAATATCGATGCCACGTGCAGCAGGTCGAGTTGCCACAGCAGCGTGTATGTTACACTTGCGTGGAAATACTCTTCAGCGCTTGCTTTCTCTTGCGACTTGTCCGAAATCGCCAGCGAATCTCACTCTGAGACGCTTTCTCTGAGTTCTTCCACGCAATTTCGGACAGAGCTGCGACGGTGATTCGCGAAAATCAAACATACATATGAGGCTGAAAGCCCGGGTAGCAGTCAAAATCGTCTCGGCGTCGCTATGATGATAACAAGGCCTGTACCAATACGGCGCCAATATCTGGATTATGGCGTGCTGCGCTCGCCAATCTGATATGTAGCGGGATGATGCCTGTGTTGATGATACCATGGTTTAACTTCGGTCTGGCATTGTGGCAGAGATGCGAAAGGCATCTGTAAAAGTGTATTCCGCAAGTCTTCCCGCAAGGCATCCAATTTCATCTAGAAATCCAGCAGCTCTGAAGTCGTATCTGCTTCATCGAACCACATAAGCATACTTGCCTTTATCAGTACGCAACGCACCAGCGTAAGAATAAGTCCTTTATTCTACCTGCAGCGTTCTGCCAGCGTACGATATGCGGTTGAGAACTTTTCAGGATTGTTCAATATCGCTCTTCTTTCACGTCACCAACATATAGCGCACGCAGGCTCTGGTAAAATTTCTGTCATGACTTGCCATTTTCAAAAATCTGTGTCGCTGGAGTCACGTGTGGAGTGCTGTAATCTGGCTGCAGCCTTCATCATCGCTGGGATCAGCTTCTCGCGCGCGAGTTGGAATTAAGTATGCCGTGTGTCTTGCCAAGAACCTGTACTAGAAAGACCAATTATATCCTTACACGTAAAGCAGATGGAATCCACCTGTTCTTCGATCAGGGTTGGTTGTGTAAAATTAGTTCTTCTCAATAAAAGCATTGTTGTCTCTGAATTCAAAATCTTCAGGAGTTCTCATCTTATCACCTATAGTAGTATGTCGATGTTATTGCGGTTTGAAAGGACTCTGTTAGCAAATCATAAAGAAGTCATCCCTGGAGGTATTGCCATGAGTGTGTTCGTGCAATTCCTCATTTGCCAAAGAAAACGATGAGGAAAGCATAATACTCCTGTCTACTGTTGGGTATGATTGTACATATTCAATTTGTGCGTCGGTGACACGTCGCTGAGTGAGGTATCACTGTTGACGAGATAAAATAAAACACACATGGGAACTCTTAAGAAGAAATTCCAAAGTGAAACAGCGGTATCGTACTGCATGCATGGTTAGCGACGATGTCATCGCAGCTGCTAAAACGCGGCGGGACTAACTGGTGTTGATGCGACTTGCCCTGATGTCATTCCGTCACACCATCGTTTGAGAACGCGCGGGTGCCGTTGGAGATGTGTCTACATCGGTAGAAGAATCATCCTGAATCTGAAGGAACCGTTGGTATCTCTGACACGGCAGATTCATCTTGTGACATCCATTGAAGATGTTGATACGCACTGAAGAAACGTATCAGCTGAGAATATTCTTGTACCAATCAAAGCGACACTTTCCATGTTGGATGCGGCAGAAATCATTGCACCACTGGCAAGAAAGCTCTTCCCTGACAGAACCCAGTGCATCGCAAAATCTGTAACGCTTCTTCCTGTGGCACTGGCGAAGGCGCGCAAGCGTCAAGAAGGCGTATTACAACTACAAGATGTTGATTTACTCATTGTTGTTGGTGATGCACGTTCCAATAACTCAATCAACTTGCCCAGATTGCTAAACACTGCAGGTATCAAAATCTTGTCTCATTGATGGTGTTCTGGAGTAACTCCATCCGCTGATTGATGGACGCCACGTATCACGCAATCTGGGTGGATCTTCTACACCAAGCTCCTACCATCACCGACCAGGTCGTTGACTGCTTAAATGAATAACTTTGCTCGCACTGAGCGCCTTCGAAAATTGCCAGGGCTGGTAACGTGCGACGAGTCCGAGATCTTCGTAGTCCTCTTTTGTATGGGATCTATATTCACCTGGTTTCAGGAGTTTCATCAAACGTAGAGTTCTTCATACGAGACACGTTTCAGATAGCAACTTTTGTCCACCAACTGAATTAAAATATGAATTTAATCTCATGATACTTACCCTCTTGGATCATCCAGAGCTGCAGAAGTATCAGAGATTTTATATACTGCCGAGTTTCTAACACACCGTATGTGGCGCTGGGTCCATCTTAGCTGATGTCCTCATCCCGGACTAGTCGGGCGTGTATGTTCTCGTAGTACTCTTTTTCAACTTATGTTTCTTTGGCGATAACGAGTTCATGAGCCAAAGGACCATCATTGGTAATCATCAAGTGAAAGAAGCCTTCAGTATCTTGTCTAAACGTCACATGGAAACCTGTACCTATGTCGTCCGCTGTTCAGTCCAATGCTGTGGACGGTCCTTCATGTACTGATATATCCAGGCGGTTTCTGTTAGCATGTGACCAGACATATTTTTCACTTGAAACCGCCGGTATATTGTCCTACAGATCTCCGCTGTATTTTCATCAACGCGCATGTCAAGAAGAACTTGCGATTTCACCATTGGCATGCACACGTTTCTCTTTGACCAGCCAAGTTTCTTTACTTCTGCGGCGACTGCCAGCACGTGCATTTGCGAGGCTCGATCTGGCACGCGGCATTTGCACGCTCTCGACGTGGAGGTGCGTGGGCATTCACGCAAATCGCGATGGAGATTGACTTGGAGCAGACGGAACGTCCACTTGCACAAGTATGCGCCCATTCCTAAACTCAGCGAGTACCAGCAAATACAATCGCTATTAAGCGAGAATGACGCATCGTGCGGGATCCGTACCAATCAACGTGCCGATGACGCAGATACATTCATCGCCACGGCAACAGATGATAATCTTAACCAAACGAATGATCATATTCTTCCACACGAACTGGATAATAACTTTTGAATCTTATGAGATACCAGCGCACTAATGTAATCTCGCAAAGAATGCTGTAATATGCACCGGAATATCCAAATGAGATAGCTATAACATGGATATGAATGTAACAGCTTCACTTAGAATCGTACTGCGAAGTAAATGGTAGTGTCTTCTCATCTTTTTAAGGACAGTAAGATGGATAGTAATACAGAGGTCGCATGGTACTGCAAACATGAGATACTGGACCAGAATAAACACAGGCATGCATGTCCACAATTCCTTGGCGCGTGATGTAGCAGTAGATGGGACCCAGGAATAAAGCAGCGCATCGAGTACACATACTGGAATGACAATGTAGAATACCGTACCAAGACGGTCCTCAAGAGACTTACGTGGTCCCCTTCCAAATCCGCATTTGTACTAAAGGATACAGTGATAAATGGTACAGCACGAGCGCAAATGCATGCGATGTAACCTGCTTTGGGATGCAGATGTTAACTTACTCACATGATTTGTCTGGATAATACTCAATAGCATTTGTGGCTTGGCTGTGTGCATACCTAAATCACTTCCATCACAGACACAAGAAGTTTGGTATTTCTACAAGTCTGCCTGTTGCCAAGATGGAAACTCAATAGGAATGGGATTACATACATCACAGCTCATGGCCAATCAACTCTTTGATTGCGACTGTTGCATGGATTGTAGTCGCCTTTTGCATTTGTGCATCCTTGAGGTGCTTACGGTCGAGGTTCATAAACTGCACGGTAAGGAGCCACATCGCACCGACACCAGTACCACCAACCGCTGTATGAGTCATACACAATCTTTTGGAAGATGCGAGGGCCTTTACCTGCAAACCAGCCTGCCGGTGAGGCTACTACGAACAAGTGTGTTTGAGTATTTTCACTGTGATAAGATTACGTTGCATTTCTTTTGCGCCTTGACCAATATCGACGACAGTATGGAAAACGAGATACTGTCATCATCGCAGTCACTGCAAAGTCTGACGGTTTGCGTGCCTAGATTCATTTGGCTTTCGAATACTCTGTGCCACGCAGTATGCTCGGGCTGCTAAAGGTCCTGAAAAGGCAATAGTAGCACAGCCATCACGAAAACCGGGAAACCATCAGTAAAGCTTTGTCGCTCGATACGCACTAACACAACTGTCTTCTGGTCCATTTTTGAAAGATAACTGCTAGGCTTCTTGCTGCTAAAAGCGACGGAGACCACCCGCACTACCAGGTCCTGTATTAGAGATCATGTAATAGTCAAATGCAGCAGAATAGTCAGTCATATTCTGCTGACCAACGATAACTCGTGGAACGATGTATAGAATAAACCGATTAACTGTAATAAGAATGCCAGCTGAGTTGTTGGAGACAGGAACTATGTCGATGGTTTTTGAGTGTATTTGTTTCTTTCATGTCATCAACTCCTCTTATTTCTCGTATTTAAAGATCTTTTGTATGTGTTTGTTTTACTAACTTGTTTGTAGTCTTGACTACGCCATTCACAACAAAGTTTCAGTTGATATGATCTTCAAGAACTTTCTTCACTAATGACAAGTCCTTCATTGGACCTTTCGATTTTATCCTACGCCAGTTTGCTTTAAGGGGTGATACGTCATGTCATCAAAGCTTTCTTGTGTGGCATCATCTTGTCATTGTCCGCAAACATAGTATCATTTTCCACCGCAAAATACGGCAATGATACAAACTCTCTGTCTTTGGATTATCAATAATCACATAATAGCGATGGTGCCATCGGATAACTGTGTCATCTCTGTGCTTTGAAAATAATCGGCGATTCTGAATGGTTTTCGTATTCATTTTCAGTATAATAGTCTTCTTATAATTCCATAGCCGCATTTGTTTCAGCGTCTTTTTGCTGACCAGATAACGCAGGGGTACGGATTGCAATGACCATGTGCGGCAATAAATATCTATGCATACAAATACCTCGCCTGTAATTATACCATAGAACTAGTGATTATAAAACGGATATGCCTGGCTATCGCATGCTTTAGAATGTTAATCGAGCGTTCTTTTCCTGGGGATGGAGAGATTCTAACGGTTGATAACTGCTGACTGATGTAATACAGCCTGAATATCTGTAATCTTATTACCGTTTACTGATACAGAGCCTGTTCAATTAACTTGCGCGCTTCAGATTTGGACGCTTGCATGCTTCTGCTCTATCACTAGTGCATCAATCAAGACCCACCATCTTCTACAGGCTGCGTCTATAGCATCTGCCAGACCTTCTAAAAGCCTTCATCTCCTCTGGAGATAAAGTCATAATGTCACCCATGAGAATGTCTCTCTGTGATACCGCGCGAGCCTTCTCTAAACCATCTTTACCATGAACTAGTTCTGTTGGATTCAGCTGCTAATGCCTTCCCCGACCTTCACGCTTTTCAGGTGCGCTCTTAAGAATTCTTCATAATCCATAATCTCTTCTGGTGTATGGGCTAAGTCTCTTGAGGTGAGTCTACGGATATCTGCTAATCCGGAGTATTTCAGCCAGGAACTGGTAGAAATTCATATTACGCATTTGTATTGCAGTTGGATACTAGCCCAGATGTCTAACACCTTCAGACTTACCAAACTTACGAGCCATCACTCTTTGTGATTAATGCTTTGAGAAAGTACGCAAGACCTACCTTCTCGCATTATCACCCTCATCTTGGATAAAGGCTCCATACCGAAGTTAAAGTTACCCCCATTGGTCAGAACCACCAATCCTGAATCTGGCAGTTATACTTCTTACGTAAAGTTGTGCCAGTCGATGAGCTGTGAGATTAATATAACTAAATTCTGTGTATAAAATACAGAATCTAATCTCTTTTTGATCGTATCCTTTTGTAACATGTAGAGATGTTAAATAACACCATAGTCACGTAAGAAGGCTAATAGTTCATCTCACCTTCCAGTTATTATTGTTTTTCCATGATAGCGCGTGGAGCCTTCAAGGATGAAATTTAGTAACTGTTCACGGATGCACTTGGCGTTATGAGTACTTCTGCCATGTGGTTAGTAGTTTTCTTTCTGTTGTAGGACGTGGATCACCAATCATCCCTGTAAAACCACCACCATAAGGCAATTGGTTGATGTCCTTGTAATTGGTAACGACAGTAATAATAAGTTTGTTGTAAGTATGCCACCATGGAGATCTGCTGTTGGATCAAATCCACAGTAGATTGTCGTTGGATTCTTAAGTTGTTCGCCTGGTCCTTCTTTATCCGTGCAATCTTTGACTAAGCCACGCCACTGTAATTCTTCAATAAAATTCATATACTAATCCTTTCCTAGCGCCATAATAGGCGCCCATATCTCTGAGGACATATATCGTACGCTTAGTTTACGAATCATCGTACACTCATTTCTCTTTAACATGCAGGTAACGGTCTACGCTTGCAAGGATAACGGACAGCTCTAGATGTATTCATCACCGATGCGAAAGTTCGCTTTCACCAACGGGAATCTCTTTCCTGCACGCATCGTGATTACTCATTCTATTCAACGCTTTTGGTTAGCTTTGTTGTCTGTCTTGGAAGTAAACGAGTGTAACTTAGTCAATGCTTTCGCCCTTTTCTTCGCGATTTTCTTCTTCATTCTGCAACCTTTGTCCATAACACGCATAGAAACTTGCGCCCTAAGTCATAGATGGAATGGAGAAACTGAGAAACTCTGTGGACATACGTGGAATTATATGCTTCGTATCAGTACACATACAACTTCCACTTTCATCAGGAATGGATATCATGTTTCTCTACTTGCGTTTAACAATGCGAAGCATTAGGAGTCTCATGGCGATCTGACATCATCATCGATGCTCTCATCGCTTGGATAGATGCCATAAGATGTACGAGCATCGAAGGAATCGAAATCGCTCCAGTGACTTCTTACCACGAGCTTCATATGCTTTCTTTGCAGCGATCATCTTTTCATACTGTTGTGGATTCTTGCGATCTTCTAAGATACCGATGTTATCTTGCTTCTTCTAAGTACCCAGAAACTGGTTCAAAAGGTAGCCTTCTTGATATCTGCATAACACTACTGATACCCTTACATTCATCTTGTTACCAATAACGACGATAGGAATATTGTACGCACTTAACGTATCCATATCAGCTTTGACTAACTGTCATTGAAGAATAGCACAGCACATGTGACTTGATAATATCTTCAATTGCAGTAGTAATGTCTAGTAATACCTGCAGTGATTGTGTGCAACATGATGTTGTGAGTTATAAATCTTCGCTACATCAATCAAACCGTTGATTGCTTGACCTGTATAGAGTAAAACTGAGCTTTGAGGAACTACCAAACCAATCAGGCAGACTTCTATAACACTGTATGCAAGCCCTTGGGCAGTGCATTGCGGTGGTTTGTAACCTAATTTTCTAACAGCTGCTTCGACACACGTTGCTTTTGTAGGTGCTTTGCAACAGTGAATCACGTTAATAACACGAGACGGTAGCCAGCGAAACACCGAAAGCTTCTTTTGCGACGTCGTGAGATTGTTACTCGTTTCATCGTATCCCTCTTTCTTTTCTTCCTTAGGTGAATAATATTGCGTACTGTTTCAATACCCTTATCTACAGCTTGTTTTGTAGTATCCTTTACTTTTTGAATCGTATCTTGTACATCAGGACGACTTACAAAATCATTTACCTTTGTAAATGTCTTCTGTGTTGTATCCTTGATGACATTTGTGAGTTCTTTTGTCTTGGGTACGATAATCATAGCCTTTGATAAGCATCACTGGCCTTATCGATACATCTTTTACTTTAGGATCTTGCTTGAGTTCATCAAGTTTGATCATCGCTGTATCATAAGCCTTTCTGTCGCATTCTTCTTGATATAAATCTAATGTCTTACGAATTTCTTCGTTTTCATTTAGCTTTTCAGCCTTTTCTTTTACAACAGAAGCAGCTTTCTTTGTCTTATCCATAACTTCTTCTTTCACTGTATGAAGAGTTTTAACAGTTGTATCTTTCATCTGTTGTAATGTTTCCGCATGTAGCGCAATAAAATCAGGAATCTTAGACTATTCATCTTCCTTTTAAAGTCTCTTCAGTTGCTTTTCTTTTCTTCCGTACTTGGTTTGAATTTTACGTTTGATCTCAACTGTCTTTGAGTTGATTCAATAGGCTCAGTGCTGTCGTCAAACTCGTTGAATGTAGATTTTTCTTTCGTCTTTCTTTGATTCATCAGCTGTCAGTAGTCTCCTTTTTCAACTACTGAGACTTTGCATACGGAAGGACTCTCCTCTGGATTTACACCAGTCTTAATTTGTGGTTGTTTCAATGAATCTAATTTATCATTTTGCAAAATCTGTTGCTTTCTACCAATCGCAGCAGATGTCTTTGTCGCTTGAACCTTATCAAAGGTCTTTGCTGCATTTGGCAACAGTATTCTAATGGTGCTTGAACTCGACACTCTTATCCACTAAACGTAGCGTGGGATCTAAACCCTTCGATCGTTTTCCTTACAGTCGATCGATAGTCTGCTGGCCAACTGTAATAAAGATACTATATTACCGGCTACTGCGCATGATTGGTAATAGTTGCTGTACATACGATTTGTAAAATCTTGTATCAACTGATCCATGTGATTACCTCTTTTCATCCATTATAGTCATTTATGAAAAAGTTTTCAATCATAGAATGCGCTTTCTATACTAAATCGGATTAATTCTGCTTTTAGTACATGCTAAATAATTCGATGTAATTATTCATACTGCAACAGATGATTGGTCATTTACGTAGTGGATATCATACTACAAATCACCACCTATGAGGGAATTACAAGAATCGTGAGTTCTGCTTTATTTTTGAATATCGTAGTTTTATCTGGATGATATTTGCGATATAGCACATAGTCTAAATGATAGATCTCAACAACAATCTTAATGAAGCTACCTTCAATCCAAATCATTCTCAAAAATACCTTCTTCGCCTTTCTGCAGCTAAAAGTCGCAATGACATAAGATGCTAAAATACAGATATCTATCCTGCATACTCAAAGACTTTATATCTCATTGTTAGTCTCTAATTATTTCAACAAAGGAATTTGTTGTATCTAAATCCATATACCTCATTACAAAATGAACCTCTTAATCTGTTTTCACATTATGAGGTTCAATTCCATCAAATTATTCTTTATCTTTGTTCACAATGTTTTGATACCATCAACAGTACCTTCAGCAGCATCTTTACATTATTAGCAAATGTCTTTTGCTTTTCTGCAACATCATCTTTATTTTCGTTAATAATATTCTGCTTTCCATTTACTGTTCCTTCAACAGCATCCTTAACACCTTCTGCTCGCCTTTTGCTTTTGAGATTACTTTCTCAACTAATCCTTCATGTTCAGTTTCTTATCTCAGTTAATTTTTCCGCTTCTTCTTTGGCCGCGCTTCAGCTGATCAGTCTTTTCGTTTACTGACGTATT
>BNJU01005536.1_pt1 | contig 89715 bp, 156 predicted proteins | sample 8539281 | NCBI WGS metagenome assembly BNJU01 (sample SAMD00202456, study PRJDB9452) | human saliva metagenome | isolation source: human saliva | place: Japan
GGACGTGATGCAAATAATAGCTTAGTACTACGTTTTACTGCGGTACTTGCAGTTGAGTCAGTGATTTTCGCGCTTTAATACAAAACATGTGATGACGATTGGGCCTGCTGGTCCAGAATGTGACCGATTCATATCAACAGATTAAGGGTATGTTTGCGGCGGCGAAAGATTGTCGTGCGGATGACTCTGAGATGTATCAATACGAGCACGCAAGAGACGAACGCGACACAAATAATAAAAGAAATGAGGGTATAATGGCAGCGAAAGGCAGTTGTGCGGCGATGGAGAGTAAGTGCAGCAACAGATATTCGATGGCGGTGCTAGGAGCCTCGTTGGGTGCTCCGGTGTAGTATACGTGGTGTCCGGTCCGTTTGTTGAAAGCACAGCAGGTTTAGCATAAAAGTAATTGTGAGCGTGATGAATCAATTGCGAACTATAATCAGAGCAATTAAAACATAGGGATCCAGTAAGACCATCTAGTAAAGATGGAAGTTTTTCAGATAAAGGATGGAAAATGTAATCACAGTCGATTGATGTTTCAACTATTCCCGGGTACTTTACGTTACAACGTTATGGTGAATATGGCCAAAACAATACGGATCTCGAGTCGGTTGGTCGTAGTAGTGAAACAGTGTTATGATAGTAACCATCAAACGGATTGATTTTACGGCTGCATACTCAAAATCTACTTCCCGGATGATGAGCGTTCATATAACCCTACAGATGGTGAAAATGTGTTCGGCTACTACGTGTAATTTCCAGATGCTTTGCCAGCATAGAAAGAACGATGGAAGCTCTATTAGCTTTCTGTAAATCAGATTTTCTTGCGCTTTCGGTTTTGAACCTGAACAATTATCACCGGGTACCAATTATAACGAGTAAAAATCAAGAGGTGTTTTCGGCAGATTCCAATTTGCATTGAAACAGAAGAGAAGAGCGGAGACGATGTCGATTATTTCAAATGGGCATCGAGCGCTCAATCCGTGCCTTCCGGTATTAACTCTGCACAAAATTAAATGGGGAGCAATGCAAGTGATGGTAGTTCAAAAACTCAATTATTGGCGCAGGTGTAGCATATTACAGCGCGGAGACTTGAGTCCAGGAAAGACAGGAGTTTGTCACTGAGAAGAAAGAGAAGAAAACTGAGTGGCTCGGGTTGGTGCGAGTGAACGGACATCGAAAACAAATCTACAAACAATACAAAACCACAAATAACATAACTACAAATAACACAAATAATACAAATAACTCGCATAACCAAAAATAAGGGAGAAGGAGATAAAAGTGAAACGATCAGACATCTCTTACGATCATCATTATTGCTTCGATTAGGGATGGTTGCTGCATTTTGCCCTCAACGCCTTGGTTGTAATCCGGATGAGCTAAGTTTAAAACATAAGACGATTTCACCAAATACATTGAGGTTGTGGCGCCTAGATCCTGAAACTTTCCAACAAGACGCGATAAATCCTACAGTTGAGGTTTGATGTGCCCAGTGTGAAGACGTGGATCAGAATGGAATCTTGGACCGAAACAGGCTTGGCTAGTGGTAGGCAACGCTGGAACAGGCTGCTGAAGAAGAAAAAGCAAACGAAGAAAAAGGCGGAGGACAGGCAAAGAAGGCTGCTGAAGAGAGGCAGGAGAGAGTCAAAAACTCAAGTGAATCAACTAACTACGGGTGCCTCAGATTCCAAGTAATGCAAATGGGCTGATCGACTTCAAACGGTCAAAACAGAAGGAACTTCAAATAATACGAATAATTAGGTGGGACGATGACATTATTAACTCATGAGGCACAGGAAAAGGTTGTAGCCCTATTAATTTCGGAAGGGTTGGTTTCTCGTGAGGAAAAGTACAGAGGTGTGGTTGAGAGGTTGCAAAAACCAAATAGCCACTTCTTGCCACTTTGACGGCTAGGAAGATCACGGATGCAGAAACAATAACGCACGCTACTGCAGTGGTGATGAATGCCGTCGTGAGTTTGAAAAATGTGTTATCTGATCCTGAAATTTTGGCGCTTTTGCCCGCTTGACGTGATTTCGCGTACGATGGTGGTGCCTCAGGGAGAGAATCGGACAGCTTTTATGTGGCGATGCTGGATGTATCAAACGTGCAGCAAACGGATTATGCTTTTCACAGCTGAACGGTGAAGCCGATTCGGATTATGATGGCTTCGGAAGAGGGGATTAAATCGGCGTGCGCAATATCGCGGTGATTTTACAGCGGTAGAGCGAGCAGTCAAGACAAGCGAAGAAAGTGAGTTTCGCGCTAGTCGGACGTGAAAAATTATCACACAGGATTCACCAATTTCAAAAGCGCTGTCAACAATCTAACTTTTGGCTAAATCAAAGGCTTCAGATATTCACATTGAGCCGCCAGAAAAAGTTTGGTGGTGCGTTGCCGGTGGACGGGTAGTTGAGAGAAGTTATGGAGCCGCCAAAGAGACGAGTTGAGCCAGCTTTGGTGTCGCGTAAAGATTTTTGTCGAACCTAAAATTGATGAACACCGTATCCCACAGGATGGTCAGTTTACGGTTTTATGGACAATAGGAGATTGATCTACGTATTGCGATTTCGCCAGTGATTTAGGGTGAGCAGGTGGTGATCCATGATTGGATAAGAGACTGGATCGAGCGTATCGAGCAGATGGGAATGACTGGGCATGCGCTTAAGATGGTGGAGCGAGGTTTGCCAGAAAGCCAGACGGAATGATTCTAACTGGGACCAACTGGTTCTGGCAAGTCGACTGACGCTATTCTTTGATCCGTCGAATTAAGTCGGATGGAATTAATATTGTGACTTTGGAAGACCCGGTTGAATATAAGATGGATGGGGTAAACCAGATTCAGTGGAATGTGATGCTGGACTAACTTTTTGCGGCGGGGCTTTAGGTATTTTGCGTCAGGACCCGGATGTAGTGATGGTTGGGGAGATTCGTGATGCGGAGACTGCAAATTTGGCAGTGCAGGCGGCCTTGACTGGACACTTGGTATTTTCAACTTTACACACTAACTCAGCGGCTGGTATTTTACCAGGCTCTGATATGGGGATTGAGCCATATCTTTTGAAGCCCAACATTGAATACGGTGATTGATCAGAGATTGGCGACGAGTGGCGCCAAAACGCGAGGCGGTTCATTCAAATGAAATGAGACCAAACAGATTAATGATTTGGTGAGGGAACATTTTGCCACAAAATCAACAGCAGGTAGCAATGGTATCTGAGGATGGGATACACAGGGCTGCCGGTCAGTCAATCCGAATGGATATACTCTGGTGCGCGGGATTGACGATCGGGAAACACCAGGTGGCTATAAGGGGAGGGCCGGTCTTTATGAGACGATTGAAGTGGATGATGATATTCAGAAAATGATTACAAAACGGGCGACTTGAGCGAGATTATGAGATTGGCGCGAACAAAGGGGACTAACGATGCGTCAAGATGGAATGATGAAGGCTTTGACTGGGATTACAACCGTAAGTGAAGTGAATCGAGTAGCTGACTGACTTAATATATAAAACTGATAAAGGTTATGCTAAAATACAGGAGAGAGGAAACACATGCAGGGAAATACAGCCACAAGCAAATATGACAACGATGCCGGGCGCACAGGGTGCTCCGATGGCAGCAGCGCCGATGATGCCTCGGGCAGACTTCGGTGAAGACGACGGCAGCGCAGACGCAACAGCGGCTTCAACGCCAACAGCTTTACTACCTCTGTGAAAATCGAAACCTTGCTTTGAGGAATGTATTAGGCGAAATGCCTCTGACCTACATATTCAGGTTGGTTTACTCCAATCCAAGGATTGATGGCGCACTAACTCAATTCCCAAAATACACCGGTTTTAAAATAGTGAGGCGGTTGATAAGTTGATTTTTCAACGCTCGATTCAATGCAACGAGGTATTATCCAAAGATAAAGAATTTGATTACTCTTTCTCCTTTGGTGAAATTGCGTTTTCGTGTGAATGCCTTTAATGAGAAGGAAATTTGGCGGCAGCACTGTTTAATTCAACTAAAAATGCCGACGATTGAGGAGCTGGGATGCCTCGTGTAATTTCAAGTTTTGCGGATTATCCACGTGGCGTAGTAGCTGGTGACTGGTCCGGCTGGTTCTCGGTAAGTCGACGACTTTGGCGGCAATTATTAATAAAGATTAATACTGAAAAAGCGATGCATATTTTGACAATTGAGGATCGCTGATTGAGTTTACTCATAAGTCAGAAAGATCGTTAGTGGCGCAGCGTGAGGTGCACTATGATACCTTCTCATTCTCGAGGCCTTGAAGTCGAGCGCTTCGGAGGATCCAGATGGTACTACTTGGTGAGATGCGTGACCTTGAAACGATTTCATCAGCAATTACGATTGCGGAAACAGGACACTTGGTGTTTGCTACTCACACTAACCTGCAGCACAGTCGATCGATCGTATGATTGACGTTTTTCCAGCCGAACAGCAGCCGCAGATCCGTTCACAACTTGCAGGGTATTTTGATGGCGGTTTGTTCACAGCGTCTAATCCCAGCCATTGGCGTGTGGGCGCGTGGTGGCCGCAGAAATCATGCGATTGCGAACTCAGCAGTACGCTCAATTATTCGTGAAGGTGAGACGCATCAACTGATACAACGATCAGACCGGTGCGAATGAGGGATGCAGACGATGGACCGAACTTTGGCGAAACTGGTACAGCAAGGTACGGTAACTTATGATGATGCGAGACTATGCGGTGGATAGGCGTGAGTTTGAACGATTGGTGAAGGGGATCTAATGAAACGATTTTTATATAAGGCACGCGATAGTAAGACTCGGCCAGATGTCGAAGGGGGTGATTCAGGCCGAGAACAGAAAGGACGGCGGGAAAACTCCTGATTGAGCAGGGATGACACCGGATCGAATCGAAGAAGATAGCTCAGATATGGGGGCTATTTTGCAGCGTTTTCAAAAATAAGATTATCAATGAAAGATAAAATTGTCTTTACTAGACAATTTGCAACTTTGATTGGGGCGGGTTTGCCGCTTTCGAACTCATTACGTACTGTAATCGAGCAGACTGAAAGTAAAGCCAATGCAAAAAGGTGGTGGAATCGATTTTTAGTCGACGTAGAAGCTGGTGAAGACCTGACACAGGTCTTGTGAGAAATATCCGAAGTATTTGACAAGGTCTACATTGTCATTACTTAGGGCTCGGTGAAGCTTCTGGTAGTTTGATTCGTCTCTGAAGCGTCTCGCAGCGCAGAGAAAAGGATCATGCGATGATCACCAAAATTCGTGGTGCTCTTATTTATCCACAATTATTCTGATTGTAATTTTACTTGTTTTAGTATTCATGATTCTCTTGATTGTGCCGCAGTGCAGTCACTATATAAGGATTTAAAGAAGCCTCTACCTTGGATGACATCGGTGATGGTGGATTTTCGAATTTCTTAATTGCATTTTGGTGGCTAGTGACAATTGTGCTGGCGTGGCGCTCTACTTTATCTGGCAGTTTAGAGAAAACAACCGTGGGGATTGAGTGGGCTGCAACAATTAAAGCTGAATGTGCCGATTTTTAAGACGATGTTTTGGCGACTTTATAACTCTCGCTTTGCTAGGACGGCCGCAAACTTAATGTCTTCCGGCGTATCTGATTCAGGATACTTTGTCGATTTCGGGGGAGGCAATGAATAACGTAGTGCTGGAGAAAAGATTGTTGAGGTCGCCGAGAAGGTGAAGCAGGGATGAAACCACTATCATCTTCTTTGAAGGGATTAGATTATATTTTACCACTTTTTGCCACAGATGGCCCTCAATTGGTGAGGAATCTGGTAAAATTGATGAGATGTTGGGGAAGGCAGCACAGGTATATGAAGACGAGCTTGAAGAGCAGATCCGCACGATTTCGACAATGATTGAGCCGGTTTTGATGCTGGTGATGGCGGTGATGGTTGGCTTTATCATTATGGCTGTACTGTTCGCGATTTACGCCATTATGAATGACGTACAAGGCAGTAGTTTATGAAGGAAGATAAATGAAGAAATTATGGACGGACGGTGAGTGCTTCACCAAATCCAGGCCCAGGGGTTTGCGGTGATTTGTGATGGTAAACCAGTGCGACTCGGAAGAGAAGATAATTCAACAAATATTAGGATGGAGGGGCAGCGATGCAGGCAGGGTTGCTGTTTTTGAATGGAGAAGAGGGGAAATTCATTCAGATTCTGAGTTTTTGGATTAATGTTCTGACAAAATGGGCGCCAACCTGGGAAAGGAATGAGTTGGAAGAAGAAAACTGGTCCAATTAAAAATCTTAATCTAGTAAAAGAATTGTTCGAACTGTACTCAAAAATCACAAGTAAAATTGATTTGGGGTGAAAGGACATGTTGGGATTGAAATGAATGAATTGACAGATTTTTGGGAAGCGAATAAGGCTAGGAAAATGAAGGGAGCTCTGGGGTGGATGTGGAATTAGTTTCAACTGAGTAAAAAAATGTATTCAGTTAATTCTTAACACAGATATTGAATACATAATTTATAAAAAGAGGGATAGAGGAGAGGAGAATGCGAAAAATTATTTATAAAACTCAAATAAAAGATCGTGATGAATTTGAGAGAAGCTTTCATCCTCGATTTTGATTTTTGGTCCAATGTACTGGCAGAATACTCAGGTTTTTGTTCCTAAAAATTATAAAAATCATCAAAAATTATCCAAGAATGAATCTGGTGATTGAGATGCGAGCTGTTAACCGATCCTGCAAAATATGAGCTTGTTTGTAAAACGTCATATTGAGGACTCTGGTGTGACAACGTGCATAGTACACAGGTTAGGGGACTATGCTGAGGCAGCTAATATTTTATTGCAGTTAGGCTTTTGAGCTGCAGGCGGAAGTACCTAGACGTCGTGCCGATGTTAGAATAAATGAGAGGACTGTGGTTTATCTTGACCGAATTGATACGTTGAATGAGGATTTTGTTAAGGTTGAGGTTGAGCTTGATGATGGAGAAAGTGTGCAACTTGCTAACAAGAATTGGAGAGCTTACTAAACAATTTTGGACTCAGGAGATGAATCGAGTAAAAAGAAACCTATGCTGAATTAGCGTAGAAGTGGCCGAGTCGGATTATTTGTGCTACACTAGATAGAAAAAGAGAGGAACTATGAAACCGACGGAGGAACGGCAATTACAAAATTCAGAGATTAAGAAGATTAGTGACTTTGATGTCTTTTGTGGGCGAACGAAATTGATGAGGTGAAGAATAATGTTTCTTGTGAACTTTTCTTGTTTAATAAGAATTACACCGTTCAAGATTCGCTATTCAGAGAAGTTAACTAATTCCGTGAAACAGATGTTCATGGGGGAGGCTGCTGCTTTTGTAATTAAAAGAGGCAGATAAGGGGCTTGAGTGTCGTGAATACGAAAAATCTGATGGTGAAAAATAAAGTGATTTATCGTACCGATTTAAATAAAAGTGATTAGGGCGGAAAGCTTTAATTCGTTTAGTTGAAAAAAAGAATATAGGATATTGATTACTTCACAGATAATGAGCACCAGTTTAAGAAAGTAAAAGGGATTTTAGCAAAATTTACTTATCCTGGTGAAGAGGGATGAAGACTTTTATATTGCTAAGGCTATTTCGGCTTCGTCAGCTTTGAGTGCGAAGTCGTCTTGGGAGTTGAACGGAGAGAGTTTTTGAACCGTTTAGTGCTGAGGTAGCTTTTGAAAATGCCTGATGATAACTCAGGTAGCGATTATTGATGAAAATGTGAGTTATTTTTAATCAGAGTAAATTGAGGCTTTGTTCAGTATGACTATAAGGCGCAGATGTTGGCCGAGGCAAGGCACGTGAGATTGAGGAAAAATATCAGTTGTCATTTGCTGAAGGATTGACCTTAAAATGCATTGTTGCAGGACAAAAAGCCACTCGTGAAGAAATTGCAGGATATGGATATTCAGGAACAGATGTCACAAGAGCAATTAGTCGATTATGCGGATGAGATGAAGTTGGATTTAATGACTGATGATGACGGTAAGATTATTGTGATGGATGATAAGATTTGACGATGTTCGTGAATCTTTTTAAATGAAGATTATTATGTTTCACCAGTAAATGGTAAACGCTAGAGATTAAATCAAAAGAAATTGCTTTAATGAGCCAGAGGGTGAACCACCAAGGGCTAGGATGCCGAATACTTATATTAGATGTACTCACTGTGGGAAGATCGAATTAGTCAAGCCGAGGTGTGACGAGACTCAGGATGCGATTGTTTTGCCAGGAGTCTGTGCGGAATGTTTTTGTCGTATTTTGAATACTGGACGAAGAGTGCTTCTGAGGAAGGATTGGACATAGGTTAGCTTGAAAGATCAACTTGATGATTGAGTAATTTATTTATACAGAAATTTTTACTTTTTAATGTATAAATAATTGACTTAAAGGAGAGAGATGAAAAAAGCTATTAAAATTGCGCTAGCAGCAGGTGATGCTGTGTGGCGTAGTGTTCAGCTCGATTAAATTACTTGAGCTAACAAAGAAAAAGAAGTTGCAAAGAAATATTCAGTGATCAGCACGAGTTTCCTGGGCTATGATTTTGCAAGGGCAGTAGCTGGGAATAATACAGACATAAACGTAAAGATGCTATTGAGCCTGGAGCAGAGTCATCACAGCTTTTGAGCCGACTCTCAAGATATTTTGGCGATCAAAAATAGTAACTTGTTTGTTTATGTCGGGGGTGACTCTGATGAATGGGTTAAGAAAATTATTTCCGAAATTGATCCAAAAAGACAAAGGTTATGAGACTAGTTGATCTAGTTAAGACCAAGAACGAAGAGCTGGTCGAGGGATGGAAGATGATGATCATGACGAACATGACCATGAAGATGAGCATAAGGGCATGATCACGACCATAACCATGAACACGATCAGCGACCACGATCACGAGCATGGTGAGCACAAACATGAACATAAAGACGATGATGAGGCGGAAGTAGATGAACATGTTTGGACAAGTTTGAAGAATGCCAAGGTGATTACTGAGAAGATTATGAAGGAGAATGATAGCTTTTTGACCGCGAAGATGAAGCGAAGTTGGCTGAGAACGGAAAAAGCTATATGGCAAAGATCGAGGAAACTGATAAAAAATTGCCGATATGGTGAAAGTAGCTAAGCGTAAAGAAATCATTGTAGCTGATCGTTTTCCACTAAGATGACTTTTGTTGATGATTACGGTATAAAAATATTATGCTGCCTTTCCTGGATGTTCAGATCAGACTGAAGCAAATACAAAGACCGTAAGCTTTATCGTGAAAAAGTGAAGGAAGATAAGATTCCAGCCGTGTTTAAGATTGAACTATCGAATGGATTGATAGCTGAAACAGTAGCAAAAGAAACCAGGGGCCAAGATTTTTGGAATTTCAGTCTGTACATAATATTTCAGAACGCGATTTTTGGTTTTGGGGTAACTTATGTTGATTTGATGGAACGAAACTTTGAAGTTCTGAAGCAGGCTTTAAACGACTAGGGTAATAAAATGGATACAGAAAAAGTGTGTTGATTAGTGTCGAAAAACTCCAGGTGGAGTTTGAAGGCATAAAGTTTTTCGAACTTAAGCTTCGAGATTTTTGCAGCGGACTTTATCTGTATTGATGGGGACCAAATGGGGCAGGGAAGTCGACATTAATCAAGACCCTGCTTGGGCAGATTAAGCCAAGTAAGGGTGAAATTATTTTCACAGGGTTGAAACAAAAGTTTATTGGATATATGCCGCAGGAAAATAAGATTGATAAAACTTCCAGCTTCGGTGGAGGAGATGTGCGATCGAACTCTAAACCAGATTGGTTTTTCGACCATTTTTATAAGAAGGCCGATAAAGATATAGCTGAAAAATGTATGAAAACAGTTAGATTTTAGACTTAGCAAAGAGACATTTTGCGGATTTATCAGGAGGTCAGAGGCAAAAAGTTTTATTAGCACGCGGCCTTGCTGCAACGAGGCAAAATGTTGATCCTGGACGAACCTTCGAATAATTTAGATTTTAAATCAAAGAACGATCTTTATAAGAAACTTATAAAATTAAATGAGGCTGGGGTGGCGATTTTTGATGAGTGACCCATGATTTGGATCATAAGAACCTAATTGGCAAGAAAAATTTTTGGCATTGAACGGTGAACAGTATTTCTTTTGGCGATACAGAGTCGTATGTGGAGAAAATCCATCATGTTTGATATTTTTTTGAGATGTTTGGACAAGCTTTTTATTTTGAGAAGTTTTATTGCAGTGATTTTTATTGTAATAGCGGCAGCATTGATTGAACTTCTCAGTTTTACGTCGTAATGCAATGATTGGAGATGGACTTTCGCACGTGGGATTTGGGGGCATTTGCGTTGGCTACGGTTTTTAATTTTTGCGCCACTAGAATTTGCTTTACCGATCGTGATTTTGATGTCCTTTTTGATTTTACGTTTGAACGAACAGAATAGGGTGCAGCCTGATGCAGCGATAGCAATGGTCTCAGCGGGTGCTCTAGCGTTGGGGACCTTTGTGATTTCGATTACAAAGGGAGTGAATACAGATATTAACAACTATCTATTTGGTAGCATTCTTTCGATATCTGAAAGTGATTTGATGTTGGCTGTAGTTTTTTTCATTGGTGGTCATATTGTTGTTTTTGTTTTGCTATAACAAAATTTTTGCGTTGACTTTTTGAGTGAAGATTTTTGCGAGAGCGGTGGGGATCAAAACGGATTTTTATAATATAGTTTTGCAGTATTATGTTCGATTGTGGTGGTGCTCGGCATGAGGCTGATGGGGGCGCTATTGATTTCTAGTTTAATTATTTTTCCAACAATGTCGGCAATGCAGGTGGCAAAAACATTTAAAAAGTGGTGATTCTTTCAACGGTGATTTCCTTGATCTGTTTTGTAATTGGAATGATAGTTTCATAATTTTTGCTACACCGACTGGTTCAACCATTGTCTTAGTAAATGTTTTTGGTCTTCTTGTTTTGTCGTTTTTCTACGGGTGTAGAAACGAGGACTTTGTTTGATAAAAAGAAAAATTTGGGATAGAATATTTATAATTCTTTAGTCTATATCTTTGTCTAAAAATATTTGCGCAATGCGGTTTTTAGTTGAGACTACCTTAAAAATGAATTATTAAACGGAAAGGACTGAATGTTTAGATTACTAAAGTATATGAAGCCATACATATGGCAGTGTTTTGCTATTGTGCTTGCGGTAGGTTTGCAAGTATATGGGGCATTGATGCTCCCAACGATGATGGCCGAGATCGTGAATAGTGGGATTATGAAAACGATACCAGCTTCATCATTAGGACTGGAGGCCCTAATGTTTGCCGTAACTGTATTATCGGCGCTGGGGACCCTAGTGTCTTCGTATTTTTCAGCTAAGGTAAGTGCGGCGATCAGTCGTGATATGAAACATGATGTTTTTTTAAAGGTTCTTTCTTTTTCAATAGCTGAAACGGAACATTTTTCAACGGCTTCGCTAGTTACGCGCACAACTAACGATATTTCTCAGGTACAGCAAACGATGGTGATGTGTTTATCGATGTTGGTAAGGGCACCGTTAATGGCGGTGGGGGCAGTCATGCAAGCTTTTGTGGTAGCGCCGGATATGACTTGGATTATCGCTTTAGCAGTTTCGATTTTACTTGTTTTCTCAATCGTGATTATTTCAATTGCGATTCCGAAATTTGAGATTTTCCAAAAATTAATGGATAAAATTAACCTTTTAACAAGGGAAAACTTGACTGGTATTAGGGTAATTCGAGCCTTGAATAAAGAAGACTTTGAGGAAAAAGTTTGTAGAAGGCAAATAACGAATTAACTAAGACCGATCTTTCAATCGTAAAGGTAATGCAATTACAAACACCGGTAATGCTTCTGATCTTTAACGGTACTTCGCTTCTTGCGATTTTGGGTGGGGATAGCACGTCTTGGCATGGATATTAGTTATCTTGGTAAGATGATGGCATTTATGCAGTATGCGACGCAGGTAATTATGTCATTTCTGTTCTTGACGATGCTCTTTGTGATGATCCCGCGTGCAAACGTTTCTGCAAAAGCGTATTAATGAGGTATTGACGACTGATTCAGAAATTCAATTTCCAGAAGAGATGACGGAAGAACCAACCGTTGAGGCTAGCGTAGAATTTCGCCATGTCGATTTTAGGTATGGAAAATCAGAGGAAAGGTACTAGAAAATATTTCGTTTAAGGCAGAGGCAGGGAAAAACCACAGCATTTATTGGATCAACTGGTTCAGGTAAGTCTACGTTGATTAATCTGGTGCCAAGATTTTTTTGACGCGACCGCGGGTGAGATTTTTAATTTCTGGTGTAGATATTAAAAAGTATCCAGAAGCGATGCTGATGAAGCGAATTGGCTATGTGCCGCAGAAGGGATATTTATTTGCCGGAACGGTACGCTCGAATATTTTGTTTGGCGTGAATGAGGGGTCGATTGAGTCAATGAAGAAGGCGGCTAAGATTGCGCAGGCGGCTGAATTTATTAATAAAATGCCTGAAAAATATGAGTCAAAAATTGCGGAAGGGGAACCAATGTGTCAGGAGGCCAGAGGCAGCGGCTTTTCATTGCTAGGGCACTTGCAAAAGAACCTGAGATTTTGATTTTTGACGATGCTTTTTCGGCACTTGATATGAAGACCGATAGTAAATTGAGGGAGGCATTGAAAGCTGTGACACAAAATACAGTTACGTTAGTTGTGGCGCAGCGAATTAGTACAATTAGAGACGCAGAACAGATTATTGTGCTTGATAAGGGGAAAATTGTGGGGAAGGGTTCGCATTATGAACTTCTAGATAAGTGTAAAGTTTATCTTGAAATTGCGAAATCGCAGTTATCTGATGATGAAATTGCACGAGAACTGAAGATTAGTAAAGAGAAAGCGGGGAGAAAATAATGGATAGTAGAAAAATGGAGCAGGGAAAGTGACAACTGGTCCAAGGAATTTCAAGATAGTGTTAAAACGTTTTTGGCTATCACTTAGGGAATGGCGAGTGCAAATTATTGTGGCTGCGATTCTTTCGTTAGTATCGACCGTGATGTCGTTGTTTGGGCCAATGATTCTTGGAATGATGACGACTTCCGCAACGGAGTCTTTGAAGAACAGTGGGGAAATTGCTTGGGGAGAAATTAATTTCTTGGCGATGATTTTAGCGGGGCTATTCTTATTATCTGCTGTGGTTGGGTATATTCAGGGTGTAATAACTTCGATGCTCTCTGTGAAATATGAGAAGAAGTTACGCGAAGAAATTTTTGGCAAAAATCAAGAGATTACCAATGGAGTATTTTGATCGAACGCCAAACGGTGATGTGATGTCAAGGATGATCAACGACGTGGATACGATTGCGAGTTCGCTAGCTGAGACTATGACTCAGATTATTACTAGTGTAATATCGCTGGTTGGTTATTTATTGATCATGCTTTATCTTTCGGTGACGCTATCCTTAATTGCGATTATTGCAGTACCAATCTCGACAGTATTTATTGCAAAGGTTTTTAAGCAAGGCAGAAAACACTTTGCGGCAGAGCGGGAAGTTCTCGGTCAACTTAATTCGGAAATTGAAGAGAATTACAGTGGTCAGTTGATCATAAAAGCAAAACAATCATGGTTTACAATCGCTTCGAGATTTTCAAGATGTGAATAAAAAAATTATATGAAGAGACTTGGCGTGCGCAGTATCTGAGCTCACTAACTTTTTCCGTTAACGCACATTTTTCTTGAATTTAGCCTATGCTGGGGTTTGTATGCTAGGTGGATTTTATGTAATTTCTGGGGTGATTACGATTGGTGGAATTCAGGCGTTTATTCAATATCTCAACCGTTTTAATAGGCCAATTACCGAGGTAGCTCAGCTTTCAAGTACAATTCAACAGATTATGGCATGCAGTGGAAAGGATTTTTGACTTTTCTTGAGGAACCAGAAGAAACAGCGGAAGATTTCAAGAGTTTATATCCTACAATTGCAGGTGATAGATTTAAGGGTGGTAGAATTTAACAACGTAAGTTTTAAATATAATACGAAACCTGTTATTAAACATTTTTTCTGTAAAGATTGAGCCTGGCATGCAAGTGGCAATTGTGGGTCCGACGGGTGCAGGAAAAACAACGATTGTGAATCTCCTGATGCGTTTCTTTTGATCCAAATGAGGGAGAAATTTTTGATTGATGGGGTAGATACAAAGAAGATGAAGCGCAGTGAGGTAGCAGCTTTGTTTGGCATGGTGCTCCAGGATACTTGGCTGTTTTTCGGGGACGATTATGGAGAACCTGAAGTATGGAGCAAGGAAAATCACGGACGAGGATGTCTTTAAGGCGGCAAAGTTGGTGGGAGTTGATCACTTTATTAAGTCGCTACCGGATGGTTATCAAACAATGATTTCAGAGGATTCTGATAATATCTCAGCTGGTGAAAAACAACTAATGACGATTACGCGTGCGGTGATCAGTAATCCCTCCATGATGATTTTGGATGAGGCAACCTCTAATGTTGACACGAGGACTGAGCAGTTGATCCAAGATGCTTTTTCAAAATTAACTAGGGGGCGCACTTCGTTTGTGATCGCACATCGTTTGTCGACGATTCGTGAAGCGGATATGATTCTAGTGATGCGAGATGGTAATATCATTGAGCGGGGGAATCATGATGAACTCCTAAAAGCAAAAATGGCTTTTATGCAGAATTATATAACTCGCAATTTAGTGAAGATATGTAGATAAACTGATTACTGTGGTACTATAGAACTAGTAAAAACTAGGAGGACTGTTGTGGCGAAATTGTATTTTCAGATACGGGGCGATGGGCTGCGGAAAAAAACGATGCAACTTTTGCAGGTGGCTTTTAACTATGAGGAGCGTGGACATCGGGTCTGCGTGATGAAACCAAAAACGGATACAAAAGAATGGCGAAAAAGCTTTTTGACTAGGATCGGGCCAGAACGAGTGACGGATTTCTGTTTTGAGAAGACAGATGATTTATTTAAGATTGTCGAGAAGTTACAGAAAAAAAGAAGAAGAAAAATTTCTTGCGTGTTAGTGGATGAGGCACAGTTTTTTTGACGCGTGAGCAGGTCGATCAGCTGATGAAAGTGACGACAGATTTGGATATTCCAGTAATGGCTTATGGTCTGAGACTAAATTTCCGTTTGACGGATGGCGGCTTTGAAGGGGCAACCAGACTTTTGCAGATGGCGCATGATATTGATGAAATCAAAACGATTTGTGAATGTGGAAGAAAAGCTACACTCAATGCAAGATTCTTAAATGGAAGGTTCTTGGCGGATGGCCCGGATGTCTTAATTGATGATGGAACTTCTGAAGTGGAATATCGGGCAATTTGTCCAAAATGTTATGCGGAATACGCAGCGGGGAAGAAATGTTAATCGTAATTGAGGGCAGGACGCGACTGGGAAAGACACTCAGGCGAAGCTTTTGGCGGATTTTTGCGAGAGCGAGGCGAAATAGTAACAGCTTTATTCCGAATCCGGGACTGGATCTTCTGATCCTTTTGTGTCGGAGATTGCTAAATTAACTTATCGTACAAAACAAGACATTAATCATCGAACAAGAGTTTTACTGTTTTTAGTGAATCGTTATGAGCAATGGCGAAAAATTGCGGAGCCAGCTCTATCGCGCGGTGAAACGGTGATTTTGACGCGTAACTGGTTATCTACATTGATTTATGAAGGCTATGCGGGTGGCGTGTCGAGGGACTTTGATTGCGCGTTTACATAGGAAATAATGCCTGAATGTTATTTTAAGCCGGACAGAATGGTGATTCTAACGCTTTCAGATGAGGAAAGGCAAAAGAGACTGGCGGCACAGGCTAAGGAGCAGGGGCGTGTGGGGAGGTATTGAAGACTGAGCCTTCTGAGTTCCAGAAGAAGGTTAATGGTGCCTATCTAAAGATTGCTAAAGAAATGGGGATTGATACTTTAGATACGAGCGGGACGATTACTGAGGTACATGAGAGGCTGTTGAAGCGACTAAAGTTAATATAGGATGATGGCGGAAGCGAAAATGAGCAGCTTTCACGCGAGTTGGAAAGATTTTTTTGGAACAAGAATTTCGACAAGATTATTTTTTTGAGCTTTTCTAAGTTTTTGCATCTTGAATATGAGAATAAGAAGATTTTTTTCCGAGAAAAGATCAGGTTTTTCGGGCTTTCTCAACTGATTTTAATAAAATTAAGGTGGTGATTTTTAGGGCAAGACCCTTACCATACACCTGGAGTAGCGGATGGTCTGGCTTTTTTTCAGTGAAGAATGGTCAGGGAATATCTGCCGCCGAGTCTAGTGAATATTTACAAGGAAATTGATTCGGATGTCAGGGAAGCGAAATAGTCAGGGATGGAGATTTGACGTCTTGGGCTGAACAGGGGTGTTATTGTTAAATAATGTATTGACTGTGGAAGCGCATTTGGCGCGTTCTCACCGAGGCAAAGGCTGGGAGATTTTTACGAGGCACTGTGTGGAGCATTTGAGTAAAAACCGAGAATATTTGGTGTTTATTCTATGGGGAAGGGATGCAAGAGAAAAGAAGAGCTTGATCGATGGAAAAGAAACATCTGATTTTAGAATCAGCACATCCCGTCGCCACTTTCTGCCTATCAGGGGTTTTTTGGTTCAAAGCCGTTTTCGAAGACGAATGATTATCTGAGTGAGCACGGCCAGGCACCAATTGAGTGGTAGGCTGCTTTTAATATAGGTAAGGGGGGTGGGAGATGTTTGGTGTGATGGCTGTTGCGACTATTTGATATTTTCGCTGTTATAGTTTTAATAAAAAGACCCGTAAGGGTCTTTTTTGTGAGGTTATATCGAGATGCGTCAATAATTAGATTGCGTTGCAGATTGAACCACCACCCTCTTTTTTGTAGAGGATAGCAACTTTACGTGAACCAGAGGCATGGACTGCATCTTCACCTTCACAGGTGGCGTTGGTGACGATGCTGATGGTGTGGCCTTGGAGCCAGTTTGTTCATATGGGTTACCAGCGGTAACATCTTCGATGCCATTTGGGCGACCTTCGGATTGTTCAGCCCAGGTTGATTTTGAGCGCTGACCGTTATTGCAGATTTTGGTGGAAGCATCGTAGGAAGTTGCTTCGCGGCAGGAGGAAATGGAGAGTGAGTATGGATCACCATCTGGGATCTACAAATTTATCTTTTGCTTCGGCGCTAATCAAGAGGTAAGAATCGTAGAAGTAAGCCCAAGATTGGTGATTAAGCGTACGAGTGATGTTTTGGTCGACTTCGGCGTGGCCAGAAACATAGTTACCATACTTGTCGGATGGAATTGCACCGCTGTTGTTACTTTGATAATTAGTGATGGCGGTAGCGAGACGTGAAATGTCGGAGACGCGCTGGGTGTCACGGCGGTTACGAGCGAGAGCTGGGAGGCAATGAAGACCATAAGGAAGATAAGGCCAGCAATACCAAGGACCAACACTACCTCGATGATGGTGAAACCCTTTTTATTTTTTTAATATCTTGATTTCTCATTTTTATCCTTTCTTTGTGGAATTTAGAGTGTTTCTTTATCCCAAATCATACTCAAAAAAACGATAGAAAAATCAGGGGCTTTATGCTAATATACGGATAGTGTTGTGGTTACTGTTTGTTGTATTTTTTAGTTTTGGTGCGATATTTGGATCGTTTGCCTGTTGTCAGGCGGAACGAATGTTTTTGAAGTCTGAGGGGAAGGAATTTGGAAAGAGGTCGCAATGTCTTTGCTTGTGGACATAAAGCTAGAATGGTTTGAACTAGTTCCTATTTTTGTCATGGATTTTACGCATGGGCGTGCCGGAAAATGTAAGAACAAAAATTGGTAAAATGGAGCTTTTTCAGAGATTGTGATGGGGGTGATTTTTAGCTTAATTTTATGGTTTGTCTTAAAGCAGGCTGGGTTGTTCGGGCTGATCGGTGGTGTAAAAACCGTGGAAGGGATGAGCGCGGGCGGAGTGGCCGCTATGTTTGGAGTTCGAGATGAACTGGGCGTGGCGCTACTATGTAATCCAGTAGTGATTTTGAGACTTGTAATTTTACTTTCCAGCGCGGTGTTGTTTTGGATTTTGTTTGTTCATGATTTTAAGTGGCAGAGTTTACCGAGCTGGATTTTATATGTGTTGATATTTTTAGGTATAGCGTATTTTGTGTTGAACGAAATGACGAGTCTTGGCTTTATGCAGGAGGTGGGAACTTCGGGGGTCACGAAAACGGTTGGAAAGTTGGCGTTTTCTCAGCAAATAACCTTCTTAAAAAGAGATTTAGCGGGACTTTTTGGAGGATTATTGATTTTACCGGGACTGTATTTTTGTCCTATATAGATTTTCAAAGGAAAAATTAGTGGGTGGAGGAGACTATCTCCTAACTATTTCAATGGTGCTATTTATTGGTAGATTTGAGCTAGCACTGACACTACTTTGTGTGGCAAATTTACTAGCTTTATTCTTGAACGTGAGGAAAGATTTTAAGGAAGAAAGAAACGAAGATTGCATTTGGGCCGTATTTAATACTGGGGTTTTTGGATAGTGTTGTTTTTGTCACAGGAAATTTTGCGATATCTGTATATTGTATCGGTATGAGAATTGTGAGTTATTCTTTAGTCTCAGTATGAAACTTTTCGTGGACTTCTTTGAGATGTGGATCGGTGATATGAGTGTAAATTTGCGTAGTGGCAATATTAGCGTGACCGAGTAGGGCTCTGAACAGAACGGATGTCAGCGCCGTTCGCTGAGGAGATCGGTGGCAAAAACTATGGCGCAAAGTATGGGGAGTGACGTGTTTAGTGATACCGGCATGTCTGGTGTATTTTGCCGATAATGCGTTCAATTGATCTTGGGCTAAGTCTACGAAAGTCACCAGAGGTATCTGGGATATTTTGATTAGATGAATTGTTGAGAAAGAGGGCGGGAAGGGTGTCGGTTCTGGCGTTTAAATACTCTTCAATATGTTCGGCAGTAGTTTGATCGATGAAAATTGGGCGATCTTTTTACCTTTACCACGGACCATAAATTCGCGGCGTGCGAGATTGATGGAGTCACGGTTGAGATTACAGAGTTCAGAAACGCGAAGTCCGCCAGAGAAGAGTAGTTCGATGATGGCGCGGTCGCGGGAGGCCGGTTTCAGTATCGGTGAGGGATTTCAGAAAGTAGGCGAGAAACTCCGTCAAAATGGAGAAAAGTCACTTGTTTTTTTGGCAGCGCGTGGAGATCTACCAGGCTGGGGTCGAGATTTAATACCGCGCTTTAGCGAGGTATTTTTAGAAAACCGCGCAGTGCAATAAGGTGGTAGCTTTTGGGTTAAGGCGGAAAGTCGTTCGTGATTTTGGTTGTCATCAAAGCGGTTGAGACGAAGGCGGAATTTGCGAAGGATTTCAGGGCGTTAGAGTCGGCTGGTTTGATAGTAGCACCTTCAGGGAAAATCCTGTGTAATAAGATCTAAAAAGCGAGCCAGATAGAGGCCATAGTTCTCGGTGGTCTTGGTGGAACGGCCCTTTTTCAATTTCGAGAGATTCAAGAAAATCACTAATTAAATCGGAGATATCCATAAGAGGTATTATAACAGATTATGTTATAATACGGTTATGGATAATATGGAGAACCCGAATTCGCAATCAGAAATGACGCCGCCGGCTGGATTACAACCAACTGGCTTTCAATCTAGTGATCTTCAGTCGACTAACCTTCAACCAACTGACCTTCAGTCTAATGGATTGCAGATGAAAGCACTGGAAAAGACCATAGTGCAGGACACTGATTCTGATGATTCAGTTTTTCATGTTTTTGGAAATGCTAAAACGGTTGAGTTTGACCAGAAATTGGCAAGTCAACAAATAAATATGAATCCAACAGAGAAAATGGTGGTGGAACCTTTGACTGGAAGTAGTGTCGTATATGATGCGAGTAATGAACAGGGGTACCAGAGAACGGTTTTCCGGCTGGATATGGACCAAACGCGGGAATAAAGAGAATTGAAAAAGCCGGTAAAGCCAAAAGCTTTAAAGAGAGAATCAAGCGTTCATTCGGTCAAATGACGAAGAAGCAAAGGAGACTTTTAGTAATTATACCTTCGGTATCCTTGATTTTAATTATTACTTTATCGCTTGTGGCTATGGTAACTGGGGTTTTCACGACTGATTATTCGAAGACCTATAGTGTGGCTAAGTCGATAAAAATGAGTTGCAGAAAATTCGTAGTAATACAAATTGTGAAAAAGTAATTGAATACAATGATAATACTTTTACGTCAATGGAAATTTATCAAGGATATGTTGAAGAATGTAAAAAGCTGGACGAGGGATTAGTGAGCAGCTAATTGAGGAAATGGGGATACTGCTGGTAGTCTTGAAGGATGTTGAGGGTGAACTGTCGTTTTGAAGCCTTCAAGGTGGCATTGAACGAAAGCAAAAATGGGAATGCGGAGATGGAAAAGACTCTAAATTTATACTCGATTTGGCATAGCTGGATTTTGACGGAGGCTTCTGGTGACAAAAAGTCATAATGGCTGAGTGGAGTGAGGCAGACATTAAAAGATGCCGCAAAAGATTTTTGATTGAATCTGGAAACGAGAAACTGGCGGCGTACGGAAATCGGTGGGTGGAATTAAAAACTGAGGCAGCGAAGGCAGCGTACAAGTTTTATCACACTTCGGAGTCAACGGAAGTGGTGGATTATGCGGAGGCGAAGAACGATATGGATGCCAAGAAGGCGGCTTTCTCGGATTTTCAAAAAGAAAAACGTCCGGACGTCGTGACAGAATTTCCACTGCAGCAGGTGAATCTTGCAAATATTTCGGTGAAAGTTTGAGGAAATGTATAGCTTTATTCGGGAGACTTATCAAAAGAATTATAATAAAGCGAGTTGGTGGCTGTAAGGAATTGATTAACGCGATTATCTGTGATTAAAGTATTTGACAGGGTGTGATATAATCGGGAAAAGATAAGAGCATAGCTCAGGGAGTATGTATGTCACAAGATAAACCTGCTAATAAAAAAATAAGGAGGTCGATCTTGCTGACTTCGTACAGAGGACGCTGGTGATTTTTAAGCCAGATTCAATTCAGCGAGGGATTGTTGGGGAAATTCTCCAGAGATTTGAGCGTGTTGGCTTTGAAAATTGTAGGTATGAAGATGGTTAGTCCAGATCAAGCACTCTTCAAGAAACATTATGAGGATATTGGTCAGCTAATTTCACGCCGTGGCGAGGAGACGTTTATGTATAATTTGAATTACATGATGTCGGGCCCGATTATTGCGATGTGTCTTGAGGGGTTGAGGCGGTGGCATTGGTACGTAAGATCGTTGGACCAACCGAGCCAAAGTCTGCAGAGATGGGAACAATTCGAGGTGATTTTTCACACATGAGCTTTGGTTATTCAAATGCGAGAAAAATTGGTGTACCAAACTTAGTACATGCCTCTGGGAATCCTGAAGAGGCAGAAAAGAGGTGAAGCTTTGGTTCACGGAAGCTGAACTCTATGATTACGAGGATTTGAACGAGAAATATACTCGCTAGAACTCAAGATATTGGTGTGATATAATAGATTTGTGTTGGCCTGGTAGCTCAATGGATAGAGCAGCTCCGTCCTAAGGAGAAGGTTGCGAGTTCGACCCCGCCCGGGTCACCATAAATTGAAATTATATGACAAAACTAATATTTGATGGGCAGCGTGAGGGGAAGACGTAAAGTTTATTTTTCGTCGACATTTTACTACTGCAAAAGCCGGAGTTATTTTCCTGGTCGTAATGACATTTTGGGATTAATTCCGCTTTTTGTGGAAAGGTGATGAGGATGTTTTGGACTTTTGGGTTTTGTCTTTGTGGGGCTGATGGGCTTCTTTATTCATATATGATGTGGTATTTCTCGGTTTATATTGTGACAAATCAGCGAATTAGACAGATTTCACAAAAAGGTTTATTTAAGAAAACTGTGGTGGATTTGAGGGACTAGATAAGATTCAGAGTATTTCATATGGGATTACTTCGGTGATTGGTGGGGTGATGGGGTATGGAACAATTTTGATTCAAACGGGAGTGGGTGATTTGGTGATTTCGGCAGTGGGTAAGCCGGCAGAAATCTATGAAAAACTACAAAATATCGTCTCGGATAATACAAAGTAAGTGGAGAGAAAAATGAAGAAACATGAAAATAAAGAGGGTGGGGAGGCAAAGAAAGATTCAATCTTAAAACGCTTGAGAGATCGAAAGAGCAAAAAGAGATTGAAGAATTTAGGAATAAAACTGAACTTGAAAAGATCGAGGAGAGACGTGAAGAGGTGCTCTCTAAGGGGCGCAAGTTTAAATACCCATTGCAGTATGCAAAGTATCGTATCGTGACATTAACGATCGTGATTTCACTGGTTGCAGTGATGCTAATCAGTGGTTTCTTGTACGTGGCCTTATATAAGTGGCAGAGTACGGATGCCGTACTATATCGTTTAACGCAGCTAGTGCCATTACCGGTAGCTTCGATTGAAAATGAACAAGTTAGGTACTCAGATTATCTAATGATCTATAAGAGTACAATTACGCCGATTGAGCAACAGCAGGAAAAGTTGGGGGAATGAGAAAGATACTTCATCGATGGAGTCGCATTATAAACGAATGGCCTTAACAGAAGCAGAGAATTATGCCTATGCCTTGAAGCTTGCGAATGAATATCATCTAACAGTAAATAAAGAAGAGATTGATAAGGCGCTTGATAATCACCGTAAGATCGGTGGAGTGGAGCGTAGTGAGGAAAGTTTTAAGAAAATCCTGGAAGATAATTTTGGTCTTTCGATGAAAGAGTATCGTCGAATGCTATATCTTTCTTTGATGAAGGAGAAGGTTTTCACAGCAGATTGATAATGAGGCAATAAGGATATCCGAGACCGTACAAGCTGGAGTGAAAGCAGGGAAGACCTTGAAGGCTATTGCGGATGAGCTTGGTGATAAAGTGCTTTATGAGGAGACTCGGTGGATTAGTGGATAAAATGAATGTAGATGGTGGTCGGGCTGGAGTTGCGATGGAGTTAGCTGCGAGGTCAAACTCTGATCGCGTGATGTCTTCCTCTGGTGACGGATATTATTTCGTGACTTTGGTGAATAAAACAGAGTCATCAGTGAATTATACTTCAATTAAGGTTCCGTTTTCAGAATTCAATAAGCGTGTGAAACAGGTACGCGAGTCGAGTGGTGTGAAGGATTTATTAAATTAAGTGAAGAATAGAAAAATAAATTTTTGGGGCAAAACTAGAATAAGAAAAGAGAACTGTAGGAGTTCTCTTTTTTAGGATCTTCTTGGTGCGAGTAGAGGGAGTCGGACCCTCGTCTCTTCCTTGGGAAGGAAACATAATAGCCGTTATACGATACTCGCAATAATATTATTTTAGCATAGAATAGAAAAAGGCAGAAAAGTCTTGCGAAAATAGAGGTGATAATATATACTACTGGTAGTGGATTCGTAGCTCAGTTGGTTAGAGCGCTGCCCTGTCACAGCAGAGGTCGCGAGTTCGAGTCTCGTCGGATCCGCCACAGATACAGCTTTTAGGGCTGTTTTTGTTGTATGTAGGGGAATCGGATTTTAGATTAAGGATTGGAGTTTAGTTTACTGTATTAATTTTGTTTTTATGACTATTTTCAAAAATTAGATTATCGGCTTTATCTTGGTAATATTTGTGTTCAGAGTCACTTTGAATAGTCCAGCAGAGGACTGGATGAGATTTTTGAATTCTTTGGATGGTGGTTCTTTGAATAATTCTTTATCAACTGAGAGAAAAATCTGGTTTAGCCAATGTTTGAGGGGAAGTGAAGAAAAATGGACCCAAAATAGATTAAAATTCGAGGTCGACTGGCAATGAGTAGCCAGTTGGGAAGGTGGTGTATTTTTGAACCAGTGTACAATGCGGGGGTCAAAACTTTTAATAGCGAAGTTTGTAACTGAGTAAGTTTTTGATATTCAAGAAGAAGACTAGTGGTCTTTTTGCAAAATTTTTTATAGTTGACGAAAGGTTCAGATTTTTAATTCGACAATCAGAGGAGTTTTTCCCGCAATAAGGTCTAGAACTTTTTTGAAGGTCGGAATACAGTGCTCGTCCGTGGTTTGCTCAGATTGTAGGGAAAGGTTTTGAATATCTTCAAGGGTGCTTTTCTTTAGCTTGATTGAGCTTTTTAGTGAGGCGCTTTGTATTACTGTCATGAAGACAATAATTTTTATCAGAAAGAATGTGAATATCGAGGCTCGATAGCAAAATGATGATCAATGGCATTCTTGAAAGGCAGCAAAGTGAGTTTTTCCGAGGATAAAGGTTTCTGATTATTTTGGAAAAAGGTACCATGTAGTCCACGGTGAGCAAAAATTTTATCACACAAAAAGGAGAGGCTCAGGTTTGATTTAGTTTGATTATGTTTATGATTAACAGAATTATGGGACATAAAATAGATATAATAACTGATTGAATAAATATATTATAGCACAGAGGGTGGGCAAGAACCTTATGAATTGTTATGTTTCGTATATCTTAGAGAAGAATAAAAATTATGGTATAATCTGATTGTTGCCATTGTAGCTCAGTTGGTAGAGCAGCTCATTCGTAACAGAGCAGGTCACAGGTGTCTGATCCCTGTCAATGGCTCCATTTTTATGATCTTATTCAAGCTTTTATATTTCTAAAAATTTACTAAAGCTGGTCCTATATTCTTTAGGGCTAGCTTAGGAAGTCTAGTGCTGAGGTGGCGGCTATGGCGCCGTCACTGGTAGCTGTGACGAGCTGTCGGATTTCTTTTGAACAGCAGTCGCCAGCTGCATAAAAACCTGGTAGGTTAGTTTCGCAGCGATGATTGGTGATGACGAAGCCAGCTTCATCGGTTTTTAAATTATGTGTCTCGATAAGGTTCTGGAGAAGTGATGTACTAGGGAAGATACGACCGATTTCAATGAAGAGAGCTTTGACATAAAGAGTGTTATTGGCTTTATCGTAACAGCTATACGCTGCAGAGTCGATTGGATCGAGTTTTGATATGATGTCAGAATCGGTATCAGCTGATTTTTCTTGGTTTTTGAAATGATAAAACTGTTGTAGAGGATTTTTGAGATTAATTCCAGAAAGAAGACCATCCCTGCTCAAGAAGAACTTTTAATTTCATTATCGGCAATAATGTATATTTTGACGGGTTTCAAGTTTTTTTGAAGGAGTAATTCTCGCGCGAAAATAGAGTGGAACGATGAATGAGAAAGACGTTTTTACATATGTCAGAGATATAAGGCTGAGAGGGCGGCTGAACTACCACCACCAACGACGGCGACGTCTTGATTCTTGTAGAGTGAACCATCACAGGTCGCACAAAAGGCAATACCTTTACCGACGAGATTAGATTCGTTTGGAAGATTAAGTTTACGACTAATAGTACCAGTGGCGAGAATAACGGTCTTAGCCTGGTAGATTTGATTCTTGGTGGTTAATTGATAGATGTTATTTTGTCTAGATAAATCTAGTACTGTCTGATAGGTGATTTTTTGGTTGAGGGCTTTTAATTGAGTGTAGAGATTATTTGAAAAGTCAGCACCTGAAATGTTGGGAAGGGCTGGGTAGTTTTTCAACAAGTGGGGATTGGAGAATTTGACCACCGTAGGTAGTTGATTCGAGTAGGAGAACAGTTTTGTTGGCACGGAGAGCGTAGAGCGCGGCGGTCATGCCGGCAGCCCAGCACCAATAATTGCAATATCATAAATCATAGCCTTATTATAGCAAGTTCTGTTTTTAAATAAGACATGATATGATTATAAGTAATGGTACAACTTGGCATTGAGGCAGGAAAAGAGGGGATTTTGAATAAAATTCGTAATTTTTGTTCATCAGGGAGAAGAGTTGGGATATTGCTTGGCTCGAGAGAATCGAGAGCGGATGGTGAGAATTTTTGGCAGCAGTGGAACAGTATAATTTATCGGCAGCGAATCGAGAGGTAGTCGATAAAAATGGAGTGCATATTGCAGAACAAATGATTGCGCCGGAAGGATATAAACTACTTGTCGGATATCACCAAGATGTGTTGACGGATAAAAAGAAGAATATGTGGGGTATGATGGGATATATGAGAGACAGATTAATACTACAGTTTATACAAATTTATTAATTGCTTATAACTGGCAGACGATGAGAATAATGATTGTTCAAGTGAATGCGGATTTGACAAAATTATTCAAATATTTACGTTTTCTCAAAAGAGAATATTTTTGAAGGCAAAATATAGTTGGTTTTTCAGATATGTTCCAGATTTATGATAAGGGTGATAACTTGGTAGAAAATTTGGTTACATATTTAAGTTCAAAAATCGAACAACTTTTGTGATCAATGGAGAGACGGATGAGAAATTAAGAGACGGGGATGGTCGTTTAATTTTGATATACATGCGACAGATTGAAGACAGGGCGGATTTTTGTTAAGTTTTTTAAGGAATTTTCAAGACAGATAATCTAAAAATGAGTTTGCTTTTTAAGGCTAAATAGTCAAATGGGGATAAAAATAAGGTAAGATACATAGTGAAAGGAAAAATGAACGAAGGCTGATATTAAGATATTAGCAATTGTGGGGGATGAGCGGTTCCGGTAAGTCGGTTGTAGTAGACTACTTGACTGAAAAAGGATATCCGAAGGTCTATTTTGGAGGAATGATCTATAAGGAAATGGATCGTAGAGGAATTGAGAGAACGGCGGATGGTGAGAGTGAGAAGAAGTTCCGTGAGATGATACGAGAGACAGAGGGAAAAGACTGGGTGGTAAAACAAGTGATCGAGGAGACTCGTGGGTTGATTGGTGCTGGACAGAAGAGAATTGTGCTCGACGGGCTTTATTCTTGGACGGAGTATAAGGCATTGAAGAAAGAATTTCCTGGACAGCTAACTGTTTTAGCTGTGGTGGTACCAAAGGCATTGAGGCATTTTAGGGTCGGCAAGCGTCCTGAAAGGCCATTTAATACTAAAGAAATTCAAGAACGTGATCGTTCAGAAATCGAGAACCTTGAGAAAGGTGGACCAATTGCGATGGCCGATCACTATGTAGCTTTAATGATGATTCTGTGGCTAAGCTACATGATGATGTGGACAAGATTTTGCAAAGAATTGAGTTTTAAATAGGTTAGGTGTGAAGGCGAGGTGCGCGGATGAAAACACTAGTAATCATCGATGGTAAGAGTGTATTTTACCGTGGGTATTATGCGATGGGGAATTTATCGACGGCAGAAGGGGTGCCGACGTCTGGTGTTTATGGTTTTGCGACAATTGCGATGGAGATCGTCAAGAAGCTGAAGCCAAATAAGGTGGTAGTCGCATGGGATAAAGCCCATACTTCAACAGCTAAACGTCTCGCGATATATCCGGAATATAAGGCAGGAAGAGTAAAGCCACCAGAAGATTTTTACGCACAGATTCCATATTTGAAGGAGTTGATTCTTGCACTAGGTTGGGATTTTTTAGAAGCCGATGAATATGAGGGCGGACGATATTATTGGTACGTTAGCTAGACAGGCAGACGAAAAAGCATGACTATATGACTTATATTGTATCTTCAGATTTAGACATGTTGCAGATTGTAGATGAAAACACTAAAATGTATCGGTTGCTGAAGGGGTTCTCCAATATTGAAGAAATGGATATTCAAGCGATTGAAGAAAAATACGGTATTTTTAAAGAGTCAGTTTTTGGATCTGAAGGCATTAAAGGGCGATAATTCGGATAATATTCCAGGTGTGCCAGGGATTGGTGAAAAGACGGCCGTGAAGCTCTTAAATCAGTATGGTGATATCCAGGGGATTTATGACCATATCGAAGAAATTACGGGATCAACTCAGAAGAAATTAGTTGAGGGGAAGGATTCTGCTCTAATGTCATATCGAGCTTGCTAAGATTATGACGGATGCGCCAGTTGATTTGGACAAAAATTCCGGAGTTTAGTGATTGACCAGGACAGAATCGTAGCGGCTTTAAAGAAGCTCGAGTTTAATTCATTGATTAGGAAATTTAAGGCTGAATTTGAAAACAAAGAAAGTTTAGCGGACCCTGAAGTTTTGGAGGATGAGAATATTGTCTTGGAATATCCAATCCCGGATAAGATGGTGGTGATGGCGGATATTAAGGAAAAAATGCATGCTTCAGAAGAGCTAGCCGAGGCGATTCTATTAGACAAGAGAGATTTTTTTGATATAAAAGCAGGCAGAGTTTCTCATTAATCCACTAAGACGAATAGAGGCCGAGTCGAAGCAGGTCTCGTTGCTTGCAGATGAGATCTGTGAGCGGGCACTTAGTGGGAAATATGATGATACAGAGAAGATTGAGTATGCAAAAGTAATGTCTGAGCTTCACGGGCAGCCAAAATTAATGGATATCTTAAATAAATTTGATTTACCATTAATTCCGGTACTCTATAAGATGGAAAAATGTGGAGTAAAAATAGATCTAGAATATTTTGCTGAGATTGAAAGAGGGAATTTACAGAGAGTCAGTGAGCTTGAACAAAAATTTATTCAGCAACTGGAGTCTGTTTTAATGTGAACTCTCCGATTCAGTTGTCTAAAAGTTTTATTCGAGGATTTGAATTTACCAACTAAGGGGAATAAAAAGACGTCTCGTGGTTTTTCGACAGGCGCGAGCGAGCTTGAGAAATTGGAGGGGCTCATCCGGTGATCGAATTAATCAAGGACTATCGTGAGGATTCAAAACTATTATCTACTTATGTGTTACCATTGCCGGATCTGGTTGAAGGAGATGGACGAATTCATACGACTTTTACTCAAGATGTAACGGCTACTGGTCGACTTTCAAGCGTAAATCCTAATTTGCAAAATATACCAGTAAGATCAGAGGATGGAAAACGTATCCGGACTGGTTTTGTGGCAAGAGAAGGAAGAACTCTGGTTTCTGCAGATTATGCACAGTTTGAGCTGAGGCTAGCGGCAGTGCTTGCTGGTGATGAAAAACTAATTAAAGCCTTTTCTGAAAATGTGGATATTCATACTAAGACTGCTGCGGAAGTATTCAACATTTCCGATGGAGCAGGTGACTAAGTCGCAACGTCGTGCCGCCAAGATTATTAACTTTGGCGTGATGTATGGGATGAGTCCAAAAGGTTTGTCAGATGCGGCAGACATGAGTCTTATGGAAGCAAAGCAGTTTATCGATGATTATTTTAAGGTACGACAGCCGATTAAGAATTATCTTGATAGGACTTTGGAGCAGGCGCGTAATCTAGGTTATGTTGAGACATTCTTTGGTAGAAAACGACCAACGCCAGATGTAAAATCTGCAAAACTATATTGTGAGGACAGCGGCGGAGCGGAGCTGCAGAATATGCCAATTCAGGGTACGGAGGCAGATTTGATGAAACGCGCGATGATCCAAGTTGATAAAATGCTGAGTACCAAAATTTATAGGGCGAGCAGACTTGGTGCTCCAGATTCACGATTCATTAATTATTGAATGTGATAATGAAGTACGAGATGAAGTAGCTAAAAGGATTGGTAGAAATTATGGAGGGGTGGCACCAGAACTTCCAATTCGATTGAAGGCTGATGTTTCAGTTGGAGAAAAACTGGGGTGAACTATAAGTTGGGAATTTATCAGGCGCAGAGGGTGGGATAGTTTTTGATATAGATGTTGAATCAGAAACATTATGGGCGACTCAAACGCAGATTGCTGCAGCTTTTTGACGTGGATAAAACGGTAATCTCGAGGCATTTTGAAGAATATATATCGCGAGGAGGAGTTGGAGGAAGAAAAACCCTGTCAGAAGCGAAATGAGATACGTACTGAGGGGAGAGACAGGTGAAACGTGAGGTTAAACGTTATAATCTGGATGCAATTATTTCGGTTGATACCGGTGAGCTCAGTGAAGGCGACGAAATTTCGTGTGTGGTCGAATAAGATTTTGAAGGAATACATTACGCACGGAGTAGTTGTAAAACAAAACACAATTGGCTCAATCAACGGATGCGGAAGCAGTAAAAAGGCTGAACGAGATTAAGGGGGCAATGGCAATTATTGAGCGAGTGATTTCGCAAAATGAGCTGTCTGGTGGGGAAGCGAGCGGTGTGATTGAGGTGATGGCGAAATATACGAAAAAGTTTTCAGACAATCAGTGAATTTTTGAATGGTCAATTTTTATTGACTAGTAATAAGCGTTCAAGACACGAGCTTTCGGGTGTGGAAATTGAAAATTTGGTAATTGATTTGCGGGAAAAGATGGGGGAAACAGATGATTTTGGCGCCTTAGTGGATGATAAAAATGACTTTGAAGGGGTGGCAAAGTGGCTGCGGAACGGATATGAGGCTTCAGATACGGTGGCGAAAAAGCTAAGATTTTTATATAACGTTGTAAACGTGAGCCATTTAAGAGAGGTAATCAACAGATTGGTGGATTATTATTTGTGGTGTATCTAGCAATGAATCAGCTTCAGCTTAGCAGTATGGGGGAGACAAAGATCTCAGATAGGGCGTTGACAGCTTTAGTGCTTTTAATTTCTGAGAGTGAGTTTAGCGAAGAAGATCTTTGATTGATTTGATCTGTAAACTACTTGAGCAGTAGTAATACTAAAAAGTGGTTGTTGAACTGGAAAAATGATATATAGAAAAGATGAAGGATCTGCGAAAAAGACCTCAAAGAAGTTTATTCTAAGATCGCACACTTTTTACTTTAATGATCGTGATGTTGGTTTTTTCAATGATTTTATTTATTTATTCTTTGGCAAATCTACATCCTAATGCGTCCGTTGTAAAAGTAGGCTATGGCGATATCGGAAGGTATCAGGGTGGTGAATGGTCTTCAATGTCAAATTCTGGCGGATATCATGATGGCTCTTTGGCGAGCAATGTAGTATATCCGTTGTTTGCTTTGATCTTTGGTGTTTTACATAATATTGTGGCTTTTGAGGATTTATCGTAAAAAGGTGAGAAGGTAGCTGAAAATGTATTTGTGGCGGCTACAATTGCATTAATTTTACTTTCGATATTAACGTTATGGAGATTACTTGGTGAGGGGTAATCTAGAGTATTCAGATTAGTTTTAATTTTTGTTTGAGCAAGAAATATGAAAATAAAAAGAATAAGAGCCTGGAACCATAGAAACGAAGCGTTCTGACTGGGCAGACTTGGAAATTCCGCTGGGAAAAAGGACACGGAAATATCGAATGTTGGAGATTTTGCCAGGTGCACTATCTATACAATGATCTTATTACTATTTGTACTGTTCTTTTATTAGCCCGATTGTGGGGTCTTACTATCTTCTTTTGATTATTGCAACGACTTTAGTAGAAGGCGGTTGGTATGTTTATCGTACTGTTCAAAGGGTATAATGCGACAAAACGAGCAGACAAGGTCGATTGGCATAAAGAGGCTTGCGGATTTAGAAGATCCACATGGAGTTATGAAAAATTGATGCTTGTAAAAGTCGTGAGTTTGAGTTTGATGAGCATGTAGAGAACTTGAAGATGATATCAGTAGGTAAGGACTTGGTGATTTCGGAGAAGGAACTTGATGACAATGGGAAAAACTCCGAAAATTGTTTTTCCAAGACCAAACGAGATTTATCATGCGGTAATAATGGTGGCCTATAATGAGGGGGGATTAGATACATTGATCCCAACCGTGGAGGCGGTTAAGAAAAAGCAGCTTTTCCAAATGAGCGAACAATTTTTGTGTTCGGATATGAGGAAAGGGGTGGAGAGGCGATGCGTGAGAATGCAAAAATCTTTGACGGAAAAATTTAAAGATGATTTTTATCAATTTATTCCAATAATGCATCCAAAAGATTTGAAAGATGAAATTCAAGGGAAGGGACCAAATTTAAATTATGCGGCTGGAGAACTGGTGAACTATGTGAAGAAAGGCGAAAAATTCCGATTGAGAATGTGATTGTAACTTCAGCTTGATTCGGATAATAAGATGTCGAAAATGGTATCTTGATTATGTGGTTTATCAGTTTATTGTTCATCCAAATAGACAGAAACTTAGTTATCAGCCAGTATCGCTATTTACAAATAATATCTGGGATGCGCCGGCCCCAATGCGAGTGTGCGATTTTCGAACTCATTTTTAATATTATTTCTTCGATGCGTTCACATACTTTGAAGAACTTTTGCTCACACTCACAGCCGCTTCTGGCGCTTTCTCAGATGGGCTTCTGGGTAAAAAGACAATTGTGGAGGATGGTCATCAATATTGGCGCTCACTATTTTTATTTCCATGGGGACTATGAGGTGTTGCTAATCCATGTAGCGATTTATCAGGATGCAGTTATGGAAGAGACATTCCTGAAGACTTTGAAGCGCAGTTTATTCAATTACGCCGCTGGGATTATGGAGCATCTGACGTGGTTTAGTGTTGGCGTGAGGCTGTTTTCGAAGGATCGCAAGAGTATCGGGAAGATGTCATTTCATGCCTTTGTTTGCGAAATTTATGAGATTACTTGAGGGGCATGTGACGTTGGCTGCAATTTCACCAATGGTGGCATTTGGTGGCTGGGTACCAAAATTACTCAATGCTAGATCAAAAGATTTATTAGCATTTAATTTACCAAATACGATTAGTTTCAATCCAGATTTTTGCATCTATCGAGCCAATGACAACTATTCTGTTTTCTTTAAAGATGTTGCCATAGGCCAGAAAGAATATAAGGAAAACCAAAGATTGTGATGATTTTACGAGTGGATTTTAATGCCGGTAGTAGCAATTGTTTATCAATCTTTTACGGCATTTTTATTCACAGACTCGCCTTTATGACGGGAAACTATATGGAAAAATTTGATGTGACAAAAAGGTTGTCAAGAATAAATAAAATAATCTTTTATATTAAAAAGCACCTGACGGTGTTTTTATTTACTAATGGTGGGTCGCGAGGATTCGAGACCCCGACTTCCTCCGTGTAAAGGAGACACTCTAGCCAGCTGAGTTAGCGACCCTAGTTTTGATAAGTTTACCATAAAATGTGATAGAATAAAAGAGTTAAATAAGAAAAGGAAATGTCATGAGTAGTACAGAGAATTTAGAGACTGCAACTATGGAACATGCGACATGACATTGAGTCATGTGATGGCGGCTGCTCTGACAGAAATGATATCCTGGTATTGAATTTGGTGTTGGGCCTGCAATTAAAGATGGTTTTTATTATGATGTTGATCTTTCCAAAGTAAAAAGGCAGTGATGGTGAGGTGGTTAAAATTTCTGACGCAGATCTGCCAAAAATTGAGAAGAAGATGCGAGGAATTATTGCAAGAGGGTTTGAGATGCAATATTCTGAGAAGGATCGTGATGCTGCTTGCCTGGGCAAAAAGAGAACGAGCAAGAGTATAAGGTTGAATTAATTGAAGAACTACCGGAAGGGTGAAGTGATATCTTTCTATCAACTAGGCGATTTTACGGATTTATGTAGGGGGTCCACACGTGGGAAGTGCAAAAGAGGTTGGTGCTTTTAAGCTGATGAGGGTGGCAGAGCTTTACTGGCGTGGTGACGAGAAGAAAGCGATGCTAACTCGTATTTATGGCGTGGCATTTGAGACTGAGGAAGAGCTAAAGAACTTATCTTGATAGACTCTGAGGAAGCTCGTGCGCGTGATCATAGGAAACTGGTAAGGAGTTAGACCTGTTCTGTTTTTCAGATTTAGTGGGGGCTGGATTGCCATATTCTCACCTAGAGGGTACGATGCTCCGGGAGATGATGTCTAATTATTCATTATCCTTACGTGGACGTTCAGGATTCGAAAAGGTGGACGCCACATATTACAAGAAGTTGACCTTTATAAAAGCTTCTGGTCACTATGCAAAATTTGGGGCTGAATTATTTATGGTTCACTCACAGGTTAATGGTGAGGAATTTGCCTTAAAACCAATGAATTGTCCACACCATGCACAGATTTTTTGCTTCAAGGCCAAGAACCTACAAGGAAATGCCAGTACGCTATATGGAGGCGACAACAGATTATCGTGATGAGAAGTCTGGTGAGCTTGGCGGTTTGTCTCGTGTGAGATCTTAACTCAAGATGATACTCACGTATTTTTGTCGTAAGAATCAGATCGAGGCTGAGATTAAAATTTAGGTAGGTATCGTACGCGAACTATATACAACTGTCGGAATGAGTAAACTCCGCGCTAGATTGTCTTACCGCTCAGATGAAGATAAATATCTTGGCGATACTGAACTTTGGGAGATGGCTCAGAGAGCAGATTAAGAATGCAGCAATTGATAATAATCTTGATTTCTTTGAGGCTGAGGGTGAGCCGCATTTATGGTCCAAAAATCGACTTTATGGCTGAGGGATGCGATTGGTCGTGAACATCAGGTGGCGACGATTCAGCTTGACTTTTGTGCAGCCAGAGCGGTTTGATTTGACTTTTGTGAACGAGAAAGGCGAAAAAGAGCGCCCAGTGATGGTACATCACGCAACTTTAGGGCTCAATTGAACGCTTCTTATCGGTATTTATTGAGCATACTGGTGGCTGGTTCCTCATACTGGTGCGCACCTGAACAACTAAGGATTGTAGACGGTAAATGATGAGGTATTGGACTACGTTTCTGAGATTGAAAAGATTTTTAAGTGAAGTAGTGCTTGAGAAGCCATTGAGACACAACGATCTGAGATTCACAGTTGACAAATCAGATGAATCGCTTGGTAAGAAGATTCGCCGTGCAACTAGTATGAAGATACCAGTGGTTTTTGATTGTGGGTCCAAAAGATAAAGAAGCAAGAACAGTGAGCTTACGTATGAAAGACGTGGGAAAAACAATTGAGCTAAGAGAAATCGTTGATTTCTTGAAGAATCTAGATTAGAATGGATATAGGCTCAGCGAAAGTTGGGCTATTAAATAGGTATGCTAGAGAAACCGGTGATTGTAATTAGGGGACTGACCGCATCTGGGAAAAACAGGTGCGGCGATTGATTTGGCGAAGAGAATTAGTGGTGAAGATTATTTCAGCAGATTCAAGAACAATTTATAAGGGGATGGATATTGGAACAGCAAAGCCAACTAGGGATGAGTGTATTGTTCATTACGGATTTGACTTAGTAGAACCTGATGAACGATTTACGGTCTACGACTGGAAAAAGTATGCAGAGGAGAAGATCGATGGATTTCGCTCTCGCGGAATTATCCGATCGTGGTGGGAGGACTGGTTTATATGTGGATGCGTTGATTTTTGATTATCAATTTGGTGAGAATAAAAAAGACTGCAAAGACAGAAAAAAAATGAGGGATGGATACTTAGTTTACGGAATTAAATGGGGGAGTGAAAAGTTGCGAACAAGAATTATTCAGCGTGAACAGAAAAATGTTTGAGAATCCAGAATTAGTGCAGGAGACGAAACGATTGGCTCATAGGTATGACTGGAGTTTGCAATCGATGCGAAGTAATGTCTATCAGTTTGTATGGAAGATGATTAATGGAGAGATTAGTCAGGGGGAGGCAATAACTCTGGGCGCATTAGATGACTATCATTTAGCCAAGAGACAAATGACTTGGTTTAAACGAAATCCTGAGATTAAATGGTGTAATTTAGAGTCAGTGGTTGATACAATTATTGAGGACTTAGAACTTAAAAATAAATAAATAGTACTTTTTAAATTAATTTGTTCAATCCGTAAGGGTTTTTGTGCAAAAATATTATGTTGTGGTAGAATAGAGGTAAGATGAGTAAAGAAAATAATACTCCACTAGAAAAACTATTTGGATCAAAAACAAGAACAAAAATTATTAAAGCCTGTTTTTTGGTAATCCTGAGCGTTCTTATTATGTACGTGAAATGACAAGAGTAATTGACGAGCAGATTAATTCTGTGAGACGTGAGTTATTAAACTTGGAAAGCATCAGGGATTATCAAAGAATGAGACTTATGATAATAAAATTTATTATTCAGCAAACAATAAACATCCCTATGCGAGAGCACTTGTAATGCTTTCTCGAGTCGTACTGACGTGGCGGTAGAGCTGCCGTGGTGAAGCCTAATGCTTGGGAAGAATATGTGCGTCCAGTAAAGAACTATTTGACATGTCTTATCGTAACGAATCGCTTTGCCTGGACAAGAGGGGGTTGACTTATTGATTGTGGGGGACGATAGGACGAAGAAATTAACCCATTGGGCAGAGGGTGAGTAGAAAGAAAGAGGGAAGCCCTGAATTATGTGATTATGTCACGAGATGACTTCCAGTATCGCCTAAACGTGAAAGATCGTTTTGTGTCGGAAGTGCTTGAAATGTCAATTTTGGAGAAAAATTGACCCAGAAGGTATTTTGGCGAGACGCTGATATTGATCTTACGAGTACATTCAAGCTGCTTTTGTTGAAATAGAAGAGATTGATTCAGTTAAACCGAGTAGATGATAAAAATAAAGGAGGAAGTATATGTTTGAATTAGAGAGAAGAATCCTAATGAAATTACTATAAAAACTGCGACAAAAATATTGTGATCGATTTTTGTTAATGGAATAATTTCTGCTGATTTGTCAGTGAGAGGAACATTGAGGGGCCTGGAGAATATGAAATTGGTGAAGCTGCGATTCGTGGAATTAGTGTTGCTAAGCATACTAAGACTATTTATGACGTAGAAGTATCTGGTATACATATCGGAATTATTGGTGACTTTGATGAGAGCTTGGATGAGTTTGGAATCCAGATATTTTTATGTACCAGCTCGTTAGGGCGATTAAGGAAATTAGTCCAAAATTAATTATTGCGAGCCGGAGCATTGATGGTATGGTGTCTGATTTAAAAACTTTCTCGCTAGGTGGAGAAGAAAAATTAAAATTAAGAAGATAGAAGATCTTCCTTCACACAAGAAGTAATCGCCTTTGAACTAAAAAAGTTACAAATATAGACGGCATATAGCATCGCGATGAAGAATTAAAGTTTTATTAATAATGAAAAATAAAAGTAATTAGTAGGTAAAATAGAGTTCAGGGAACTGGACTCTATTTTTTGTTTTAATATTTGGGAAGATTCAATTTATATAAAAAGTTATTCAATGATTCACGAAGATTTTTACTCAAAAATGACAGATTAGTGAACAAATATTTTATTGAATAAATTTTTTCTGTTCAAAAGTGAATGATACTTAGCTGTTGGATGATAGCTTAGAGGGTCAGCAGCTTTTGCAACATTTGGATAGGAGTCATTCTGAGGTTGTATGTATTCTAGCATAGTTATAGTAGATAAGATATTCTCTTATGCTTTTAGATATTTCTTCTAGGCCTCTTCCAGTATATGGTCCAATTAACTCATCACGCATGGTTCTATTAAAACGTTCTATATGTGCGTTATCGTTAGGTCTGCGAACTCGAGTATGGCGAATTTGGATATCATTCTTATCTAAAAGCATTTTAAATCTTTCACCAAATTCTCGTCCATTATCGCATTGAACCATCTTAAATTTGAAGTTAAACATTTTTTGCGCCTCTAGTACGGTCTGTGCTGTGCTGGTTTGGCTATACGCATAATCTACACGAGAATGAGTCATTCTCGTGTAGACATCAATTACATTGGTAATATAAAGATTCTGCCCACCAAAATGGTTCATTAAGAACACCGTATCCACCTCCACTAGCTCTCCTGGAGCGTTAGCTAGTGGCCGTCTTGGGTTATTCTTAGCCCAATATTTCTTTCCATAAAGACGGACATTTTGAAGTTTATGTTTGCGGACAATTCTACGCACACTAGAAAAACTTACCTCTACATTTTCATTTTGGAGGGTTAGCCAAACGATGAAGTTACTCCGTTTTAATTCAAGTTTAGTCTTAACAATATATGCCACTAGCTTTTTCATCTGAGGCATTTGGATGAGTTTTAGGAGCGGATGAACGCGTTAATATGCGCCACTTTAGAGATTCTAAACGAAACTTCTTTCCAGGATCTCTATTTGATTACGCATAATTTCTAAAGTCTGGATAATTACTACTCTCTCCATCTTTTAATCCATCTATATAAGTACTTCTGTTTCTCCCGAAACGTCTCGCTACTTGCGCAACGCTTCTTCCTTCAAGAAAAATCTCTTTTAGCGCTTTACTACGTTGAATTTCTATAGATTTGTATACAATATGCCATAGGTAGATCTCCTATTTACGTTTGTTGTTATTCTTAAGCATGGATCTACCTATTTTAATGGCAATACTTATTGCCTTTTTGTTACAAAGGTCCCTGGACCTTAACGTGATAGAGGAATAAATGGGGTTTATGTGTATAATCATAGACATGAATTTTGATCTATTTGCGATAGTAATTGTATTTATTATTATTCTTTTTCCGATGGTATTACACGAGATGGCTCATGCGTACATGGCATATTTTCTTGGCGACACGACAGCAAAGGAGGAGGGGCGACTATCGATTAATCCTCTAGTGCATATTGATCCTCTAATGTCGATTGCGAAATACCACTGCTATGTAGTTTATCTCAGGGGGTCCAATTTTTGGTGGGCGAAACCTGTCCGTATCGAAGAGAGATTAAAAGGTGGAGAATGGGGGATGGCACTGGTGGCAATTGCTGGCCCGTTAACGAATTTTCTTTTAGCTCTTCTAGGGTTTTTCAATTGGCTATTTCTCTGGTTTTGAACACAAGGGGGATATTTAGCTGTTTTTAAGCAGATGGTATTAGCAAACCTAGGCTTTTATGATTTTAATCTGGATCCCATCCCCACCGCTAGATGGTTCACGTGTCTTGTACGCGATTGCTCCTGATGGTGTGAGAAGTCATTTTTAGGAAAACTTGAGGGGAGTTTTGGGGTATTTTTGGTAATGCGACTAGTTTACATTTTTGGTGGATATCTTTCGGTTTTTACCTCAAGTATGATGACATCAATTCTTAAGTTCTTTTTACTTTTTATTGTTGGCATAGCACTAAGGTATGCTATATCACAGGTACCCTAGTGGCGGCATGATTTTCCTGAATAGTCATGTTTTAGGGGTTTCTGCGGTGTTATCTCCGTGGAGATACGCATAAGAATCTACCCACCTGTAGTTATTACAGGAAAAACAGGTCACTAGGGATTATGAATTTTTGGAAATTGTGGGCATGAACAGAAAGTAAAAATTGTAGAATGATCTGGAAAGCGGATCATTTTTAGTGCTCAAGAAAAACAAAGGTAGGATTGCGATGCTCGGCTTTGGGAGTTGCCAGCTAGTAAAAATTCGTTTTTGGAGAGCAACCAGAAGAAGCGATGGCGAGGTTGGTTGACGAAGAATTATCTATTAGTGTGAAGAAAATTGGTTGAGAGACGTCATTACCCTTTACGGAATATGTGGATTCATCGAAGATCTATAACCTATATATCATATTTGATATTGAAATTGATGAAATGGCAATGAAAAGATAAAACTTTGGTGAAAAATATTCAGCATACAAAATTTTTAGGATTTAATGATGATATATTTGCGAGTGTAAAGTCTTTAGTAACGCGACAGCTTCCGTGCTAGAAATTGAGCTAGGAAGAACAAGTAGTCGCAGGGGTGGGGAGGTAACTATCGGTTTGCGAGGAGCGGCAAGTGCGACAACAATTTACATTGACGGGGCTTCAAGAGGGAGTCCTGGGCCTCTGGTATTGGGGATGTGATCGTGGATGAAAATGGAATGGAGATTAAAAGAGGTGGTGAATTTATTGGTTTTGCGACCTCGAGAGTTGCAGAATATTTTGCTTTGAAAGAAGGATGTGAACAGGCGATTGAGTTAGGATATAAAACTGTGAGATTTGTATCGGATAATCTAATGATGGTAAACCAGATGAATGGGGTGTATCAAATAAAAAATAGTGATATTTTTGCAAATTTATAATGATATAAATAATTTAATTTTTGAAGTTTGAAGCAGTGAAGCTTTTGTACATGTAAGACGAGCAGAATGAGGCAGCGGATGCAGAAGCTAATATGGCAATTGATCAGCACTATGCAAAGTAGCTTTCATGAGAAAATCTCTTTTGGAAGATAAAATAACTCTATAAATCTAATCTAAACTGGATTTTAAAGGGATTGTTGTGGTAGGATAAAAGAAGTCTGAAAGACAATCGTTTAGCTTTGCTAAGAGGAAAGTCCGCAGCACAGAACACAGTAGTCGTTAACGCAGCGACCGTTCGAACATTTAGAAGTGTAGTAATATACCGAAAAATCTAAGAATAGGAAAAAGTACACAGAGACAATACCGCCTTCGGGTAAGGGTGAAAAGTGTGAGGTAAGAGCTCACGGCGCGCTATGGTGACATAGGCGAGGGCAAACCCTACTGGCTGCAAGGAGTGCTAGAGAAACCTTTGTTCGAGGATGCACGTCACCGCTTCGAATATTCTGGCAACAGAATATCTAGATAGATGATTGTCGGTCTACCCTAAGGTCTCTTTCATTATGGTTATCTTGTGGTGAAGGAGGAACTGATCGTAGATTACAGAACCCGGTTTATCGAAGACTAAAAATAGGCTTTTTGGCCTATATTTTTATTGTGCTATCAAATATTTGATAGATTAGTTAAGAAAACCTTTTTTCTTTAGGAGTGCGAATTGCAGCTGCACTAACATTGAGTAAGGATTTTTCTTTACCATTGATGATCAAAGTCTGAATGTTTGGTTTAAAAACTTTCTTCTGGTTTTGTGCTGAGAGAAGGAAACATTGTGTCCATACATTTTGCCTTTACCAGTAATTTCACAGATTGCCATTATTTATTCTCCTGTTTAGCTTGTTCGACAATGGCTTTTGAAGGCAGCAGGTTGATTGATGGCGAGTTCAGCAAGAATCTGCGGTCAATATTAATGTTTTGCTTCTTCATGAGGCTATAAAGCTGAGAGATATAATCCGAGTTCACGGGAAGTATTGTTAATACGAGTGATCCATAATGCACGGAGATCGCGTTTGCGATTACGGCGGTCACTGCAAGCGTAGCGTAGAGCCTCTGATAACGCCTTGTTTAGCAAGACGGAAGCCACGAGTGCGATAATGTTGCATACCCTTAGCGGCAGCTAGGATGTGTTTTGCGTGCAGCGACACCTCTTTGATTCTCATGATTAAACCCCTAATGCGCTCTTAATGTTTTTGCACTTACCTTCAACTGCGCCAGCAGTCTTCATATTGCGTTTCCTGGCTTTTGATTTTTAGCAAGGATGTGGTTGCAAAGGCATGTTCGTGGATCAATTTACCGGTACCGGAAATCTTAATGCGTTTTGCAGTGCCTGTGAGTCTTTTTAACTTAGGCATAGGTTTTCCTTTTAGTTATGGTTAATATTTGTATTCAGGAAACTAAATTTTTAAAAATTATTTTCTGAAATAGAGGTACGACCAGGGAACCTTGGAAGTAAGGAAATTACTTTTCGTACTCCAACCGATAGGTTACGTCCTGCAAATTGAGGTCCTCGACAATTGCTACTCAGCTAACTCGGCTAGGATCCGGTCAAGTAAAGTTGACCCAAGCTCCTTATGTGCGAGTTCACGTCCGCGGAAGGTGATCATAATTTTGCCAATGATCCCCATCGTCGAGAAAACTTTTGATTTTGCGGATTTTAATATTGAGGTCATTGTCGGCTAATTTTGAGGCCAATCTCATTTGTTTAAGCTCGGATTGCTTTTCGCTTTGAGCCTTCTTACGATTTTTGGCTTCTTCTTTTCATCTTCTGATATTGGACATCCCAGTCGATGATGCGAACTACAGGAGGATTTGCACACAGCACTCCTACCAATCAACGCTATTTTCTTGTACAGGAGCTGAGCTTCACGACTTGACATGATGCCAAGTTGCTCTCCATTAGTTCCAATAACTCGCACAGATTCATAACGGATTTCTCCATTGATTTTTGTACGTGCGAATTTTTGATGCTAATGGTAGTCCTTTCTTTTTAACCCTAATAATCTGCATTATATCAAAATTAACGGGATAATCATAGGGATTAACGGTGCTTTTCGGTATTTTTTCTAGGTGGGATTAATGGTTTTTCTAGGTGAAGTTATGTTTTGTGGTTGGATCATGATTTTTCTAGGTGGGCTATAAATGCGGAACGGAAGAGACTAATTTATGGTTGATTAAAAGCTGATCGCTTCAGAGATGTGTTGGATTTTTATCTCAGATGAGGCGTCAGGTCGGCTATGGTTCTTGCAGAGACGAACAATCTTTAATAAAGAAACGAGCGGAGAGTTGAGTTTTTCAGAGGCAAGCTCAAGGTGTTTTAACCGGAGGAGATAAGTGGATGTAATCTTTGATTTGGCTGGAATTTAGACAGCCATTAAATAGATGATTGGAAATGATAGCGGAATTTAGAACTTTATCGCAGTAGTAATATTATTTTTACAACCGGCTTTGAGTGTAAAATTGAGTACAATTTTTACTAACTGGGGTGGAAGGGAGTTGAATAAGTTTTTGTTACCGCAAAGTTTATCGATAATTTTTGGTTACCAAGATAGGGAACATAAAGTTTAATATCAATACGGTCGAGGATGGGGCCGCTAATACGTTTGGTATCTTAAGACTTCTTGGTTCGTACGGTGCATTCGCGGACATGACTACTGGAAAGCCGCATGGACAGGGGTTCATGGTAGCGACGAGGATAAAATTTGCAGGGAAGGTAACTTTTCTTTTGCCTGAGAGAGATGGATTTGGTGGTCTTCAAGGGGCTGACGAAGTGATTCAAGTACTTGATGAGAGAATCTGGGAGCTCATCGAGAAAAAGAACGCCTACAATGTGATAAAGATGTCACCAGGAATAATGGTTACCGCCACCAATAATTTACAGCAGCTGGAACTACTGTGATGCGAGAACGAAAGGGGCGAATAATATTTTTACCGGACTATGAGAGAGTTCGTGGAGCTTTTGCAATAGCAAGTATTTCTCTTCTGACGGAGGAGGCAATAAAGAAGGGATGGTCTTTCTAGTAATGTTTTTGCCACTACCTGGTGGGCCAACGAGAAGAAGGTTGTGATGACCAGCAAGGGCCAATAGAAGCGCACGTTTGGCAAAAATCTAGACCATAGACATCATCGAAGGTTGGTTCCGTATTCTGAATTGTGTTTCCACATGGAATAATGGGCGGATTCAAGGCGATCTGGTTGCTGGTGGAATTAATTTTTGGTGCTTTAGGTGAAGAAATAATTGTTTTAGATTGCTAACTGGCAGAGTGTGATGTCATGAATAATGGAAGCGGAATAGAGATTCTCGGCTGGTATGAATACTTCTGTAAAACCAGCGGCTTTGGCGGTCTCAATAATATTGATAATGCCGTAAACAGGGCGTATTTCGCCACTGAGCGACAGTTCGCCGACAAAGATTTTTGGCTTTATATCTGAGGGGTGAGTTGTCTACTGGCAACAAGAATAGAGATCGTAATGGGAAGATCTAGAGATGAACCTGTCTTAATGAGATTTGCAGGAGCTAGATTAACTGTTGTTTTATGAATGGGAAACGAAAGGTCTGAATTTTGGATGTTAGCGAACGCGGTCTTTTGACTCGAAGATAGTCTTGTCACCCATGCCAACAATGTTAAACGCTGGAAGTCCCTTGTTAATGCTGGTTTCAACTGATGAGCTTGCTTGCATGTATCCGTGTGGAATAGCAGAATATACTTTTGTATCATAGTTTAACTATAGGAAGGGAATGCAGATAAAGCAAAAAGAAATATGCAAAAATGAATAAAATTGCTGAATACTGATTGGGCTAACAGGGAAGAATTTATATCTTGCTTTATGCTGGATATCTTGTTTATGCTATAAATTGAAGAAAAGAAATATGATAGAATATTGGTATCAGGGGCTGACAAAGCTTTAGACGGATTATTAACAGATATCAGGCATGACGATTGATACCGTAAGTATTGAATAAAGTGAAGAAACAACTTTCAAAGCACGTGCTTTATGCACCTGTTTACGCCTAATTATTTATAGGCCGGTTTAGATATAGTTTTCCGGATGATCTAAATTGTTATAAAATAGGAAATAGGGTAGTCCATTGACGGGGACTACTTAGAAAAAATAGTCATGACGACTCAGTAGTTTTGTTCCGTTGCCGCTACTAGTGTAAGTCGAGATGAAACAAGGAACTATGCATGTAGAATGATATCATGGAGATTTTTCGGACCCGGAGGCAGTATCCGGCAGCTCCACCAGAAATTAAAAATAACCCCTCATGGGGGATTTTTATGGCAGATGGCAGGGAAAATATTCCACATGTGGAAAAACAAAAATCATAAAAATTGTATTCAAAAACATGTTGACATAAACGATTTAAGCGCGGTAATATAGAGTAGCTTTTGAATATTATTCAAAGCCAAAAACAAACAATATAGCCAAAAACTCCACACTCTATAAGAAAAAGTCAGTATTCCTCGCAGTTTAGCTGACTTTTCTTTTCTAAGAAGGACTTTGAGATAAAAGTCTTTTTTTGTTAGTATTTGAAATTTAGACTTGTTTGTATTTTTGATGTCGTGAGACCAAATGATTGACGGATAGTTTCAGGTAAGATTTATTATGAATGGCAAACAAAAAAACTGGGTTGAGCTGATTGTGCGGGGTCGCTGTGATAATATGTGGGGATGAAAACAAATAACGGTTAAATAGCCTTTTGAGTAAATGAAACGTGCAAACAATACAACAACGGAATGAAAATAAAAATGTAAGCAAGGTATTATGGAAGAAGCTTTAGCTTTAATTGTGAGTTTATCTCATAAAAATTAGTTGAAGCGTAAAACCGGTTATGTTATGAGTAGGGGTTGGATGAGTTTGAAATGATATTGGAAAAATATGTAAAAGAAGTAATAGGGGGCGCAGAAGAAATATTTTTCTGTAAATGCATGATAACCTACGTGGTGGGCCGAAATAGCAACTGCATCAAAAATGCTAAGAGAGGCGGAATGTGCTAGTTTTGTAGGGCTATTTGCTTGTTATAAATAAAGAATGGGTGTGTTCTGGATGTTAAGAAATAGTAAGAGAAGGGTCTAATTAGTATCGTAAATGTTTATGTTTTATGTTTATGCGTAGTTTATGTTTCATCGTAATTGAACTATGTTGCGGGATTTCTGAAAAATATTAGTTTCTCGGAAATGTTTGGTGTTCTATATTTTTGGTTTTTATATTTTTGTATATATCGCAATTTAAAACTTGGATCTTCAAAAAGAAGGGGAAGCTAAATTTATGTAATAGTTGTAAAAAAATAATAATAGTAAATTATGGTTTGTGTTGTAGTTTATGCAGATAAGAATTACAACAATATTAAAAATAATATAATATTGTTGTTATAAATACTACACTATTTGTAGCGCAATTATTAACTATGTAACAGTGGTGATTGATAATAGATATTGCGTATGTTGTAATAATAACTATATAATTCTAGTAAAAATGCTTGCAATAATATAATGGTTATGTTAGTATAAGAGTGTCGAAAGACAAACATAAAAATCAACAAATAAAAAGGATTGTGAAATCAAATGTAAATTAAAAAAAGTTGGTTTTAGAGTCTTAATAATATGAAAATATGATTAAGACAAAAACTGTGGAGGGAACAGAAAAACGGATGCCCCACTATACGTGGGAGCGGTCAAAAATCTAGAGTGGAGATGGTTGCGGTATATATTTATTGTTTTAGCGCCGGATAACCACCCACCTGGATTCAAGATGTAAAAAGGGAGAGCACATTATTTAGATATACCAGACGTCTGGGATATAGAGGTGTTTAGATTAATAAAATCGATAGAAAAATTATATATGATGGTTGAGGCTGTCGCATATTTCTATAGCGATTTCTAGAATCCAATGAGCATCAGTTATTTATTGCTAAAACAATTGTACATTATTGTTTAAAATGAGCCCTGAAGTGATTTACAGATATGGATGGGGGATCACTCGAGAATAATATAAACACAGTTTATGACTAATTCGAGTTTTCTATTGCTGTTTATTTCTAGATTAACGGAAATATATAAAGAGGTTTTCGTAATGAAGAGGTGGTGGTTATTTTACTTTTTAGGGTTTTTGTACAATTATTTTACATAAAATAGCGTATAATATTTTTTTATGATTAATCAGTTTATTCTTATTTTTGTCGCTGATTGTATTTGCTATTATTTTAGCTATTTTTGTTTTTGACATCACCAGCAATAATTGGACCAGTTGGAATATTATTTTTCTTTGTAATGGTCTACTTTTTGTCGTTTGGGCGGTAACTTTTTATGCATTTTTCGTGAGGATATTCTTCTCAAGGAAAAATATGATAGGATTATATAAAATCTGGAATTATTGCGATATTACCAATCACCGTGTTGGTGTTAATCGCATCTGGGGTAAGGAACTCAGTGATCTTAGTGGCGGGGCCACTATTTTTGGTTAGCTTTGAATGTTTTTGTTTAGTAAAAATTAACGAAACTTAAAAACGGATATGATAAAATAATTGTATGGATAATGGTAATGTTGGGCCAGGTCAAAATGATGGGGCAATGGAATAATTTTGAGGCGCCAAATTATAACCCTGAGTACAAAAAAATTTAGATCCAGCATTAACTAAGATCGAGAATTCTTTTAGAGCAAAATATTGAACAAAAAAATTGAACAATTTTTCTGAAAAATGCGGATCGTGTAGATGAATTGACGAAAAGATGTTTATGGAAATACTGCAATTTTTGGGAAATGCCAGTATTAATGCAATGGACTTTCAGCAGCAGCCGAGTGTGGGGACAGCGCCATTAGGGCGAGGTGGTTACATCAGAAACTTTACGTACAGATAAAAAGAAGACATTTTGGGAACTGATTTGCCAAAGGCGAAAGATATCGATGGCTTGGAACCGGAATTCGTGAAGGCAGTGGACTCAGTGATTGCTATAAAAGATCCCGTGAATAAATATAAAGGGATGCGTGATGCTCAAAGCAAGATTTTTGAAAGATAGGTATGGTCGAATATTGGGACAAGGAAATGGGTAGGAAAGAAAAATGAACGGAAATCGAATAGAAGAATTGATCCAGGGTGGAGACCATCGAACCAATGATGAAGTTGAACAAAATAATTCTACATCCGAGAACAAGGTGAATAATAAGACTGCGGAAATAGCGCAACCTGAAATAAATAGGATGGTCCAGAAAAAAATGAGCCCAGGTATGGGTGTGGGGATATTAGCTTTTTTTGTAATTCTTTTGGTAATAACCGTTGTGACGGTGAGATTTTTAAGAAAAACGTAAAGGCAAAGGAATATGAGCGTTCACTAAAATTAATTCCTATGTTAATTCATTTGCCTCCATCAACAGATGATATTCAAGGTGGTGGTCGTGACGAGCGTGACGTTAATGATGAGGCGATCTCGCAGGCAACAATTATGTATACGATTATTTCCTCAACTTTGAAGAAAGAGGGAATTAAGACACATGTGTATGGCCAGAAGTATTTTTCTTTTGAGATTGTGGCGGTTGATGGTTTTGTCAAATATTATGCGGTGGTGCCGGCCGTTCTAACTGAGACTGTTAAACAAGCAGTTTTTGACATCCTATCCTCACGGCTAGGGTTGGAAGAAACTGATGTAGAAGATATTTTTAGTAGTGATGGAATGGATGAAACGACTAGTGCAAATAGCTAGTTTGGGTGTTGAAAAACACGGTTTCTGGTGGCGAACTGGTGATGAAAAAAGAGGTCGAATATCCAATTATGACCTTCCAGGATATGAAGTGGGATGCACAGCTTGCTCTCTCTAACGCGTTTTTCAAAGGTCAAAAAGGGCGAGGGCTGGGGCTTCAGGTCATGTTTAGACCACTACCTCTAGTTGGACAAAAATGCAGAACAAAAAAATAAAAATATTAAATCTGGTAAGAAAAGTTGGGGAAGTGGTGGCACTTATTTACCGCTCCGAGTACTAAATTTATTTCTAGATGTACTCAAAGCTCCATTTGAAGTGCCAGATGAACACAAATATGACAAAAAAATGAACAAGAAAAAGAAGAATTAACGCAAAAGAAACAGGAAGAGATTCAGGCAATTGATAATAAGTCAAAAATATCCAGCTTTTTGAATGTTTAATCCGAATTGTTGCACATTCAAGCTCAAAGGCGCGTAGTGAAGGGCTGGTTGGCGGTGTAGTTGCAGCATTCTCCCAGTTTGATTCTGCCAAATTCAAAATGGTTTTAAATACGATTTGAATAAAAAGTTGATCAGTTGGTAACAGATTATATTTTTAGGGTTTTTCCAATTTCGAATAAAAATTGTTCTAAATACTCAAGAGTTAGCATCGATTTTTCATTTACCATCTCAGGCTTCAATTCCATCAAGTGGCGTTGAAAGGCAAATGACAAAAACAAGTTGATGGCCCAACTGTGTAATTACTGATGGTGTTTTGATCAGAATAACGTTTATCGTGGCACAACAAAAGAGATTAGACTGAGTGTTAATGACCGCAGGCGTCACATGTACGTAATTGGTGCTTCTGGTATGGGTAAATCTGTATTTTTGAAGAATATTGCATACCAGGATATGTTAGCCGGGAAAGGTTTTTGCTTTATTGATCCACATGGAGACGTCACGGAAGAGCTGCTTCGATGGTACCCAGAGGATCGAATTGATGATGTGATTTATTTTGATCCTTCAGATATGGAATTCCCAATTGGAATGAATATGTTGGAGGCAAAGACGCCTGAAGAGAAAGATTTTTATCGTACAAGAGGAATTAATATGCTTTTACTCGTTGTACGACCCTGGGCATACTGGTATTTTTTTGGTCCGCGCGGTGAGCAGATGTTTAGGAATGCGGCACTACTTCTGATGAGTGATCCTAAGGGAGCGACCTTCTGGATATTCCAAGTCCTTTTTATTAACGCAGACTTTGGTGATGGATAAATTGAAGTATGTAACAGATAGAGATCTGTACGATTACTGGACTAAGGAGTTCCCAGCTTCACAGAAGTCAAATGATGCAGGTGAAGTGATCACGTGGTTTGCTTTCAAAAATGGAGTCCGTTTAAAGCAGAATACGATGATGAAGCGGGTACTTGGTCAGAGTAAAATCGGGCTTTAATATTCGCGAAATCATGGATCAGCAGAAGATTTTATTAGTTAACCTTTCGAAAGGGTAAACTTGGTGAGTTTTAACTCAAAAACTTCTTGGTATGATTTTCGTAATGAAATTCCAGACTGCCGCCATGTCGCGTGTGGATACACCAGAGAAGGACCGTAAAGATTTTTGTCTATTTGTGGATGAGTTCCAGAACTTTTCAACAGAATCATTTGAATCAATTCTCTCTGAGGCTAGGAAATTCCGCCTGAATTTGATTGTGGCAAACCAGTTTATGACGCAGTTGACTGATAAGATTCGAGAAGGTGTATTAGGTAACGTAGGTACGATTGTGGCTGGCCGTGTTGGTGTAACAGATGCAGAAATGCTTGAAAAGGTATTTACGCCAGTTTTTAAGGCTGAAGATTTACATAAACAGCCAAATCATCATGCTATTACAACGGTTTTGATGAATGGTATGCCGTCTTCGCCATTTACGATGGAGTTGTTGGCGCCAATCGGAAAAGAAGATCGCAATGTGTTTGAATCGCTCAGGGAATACTCTGCAAAGAAATATGGTCGTCCGGGGGCGGAAGTGGATAAAGAGATTGATCAGAGATTAAGTGTTAATGAAGGGGAAGATGACGATCAAGGTTTAGCTGGCGGTGATTTTGTTGAGAATGAGAATGGAATAGGGATTGATCTTGGGGTGGCTAGAGTTCCTGCAGATCAGGCAATTCCAGGCTCAAGAGAAGCTGAGCGCTTAATTCAGCAGCAGCGAGCTGGGAGTGCTAATCACACCTGAGCGAGAATTAACACTGAGGAGATCGATGCGGAGCTTGCAAGGATGTCAATGAAGCTAATGAAGATCCTGCAAGGATGTCAAATGAAGCTAATGAGGATCCTGGCGTATCTCAGGATAATACTAACCAAAATGCAGGTCAGAATAGCTTAAAACAGGGATTAAACCTTCGTCATGGAAACAGCGGCAATACTCAGTCCGGTAATATGATTAGTTTACGATAGTGCTGAAAAATGGCTTTAAATTTGTTCTAAATATATAAATATAGCCATAAACGCAATAAGTGGGCTTTAAAACGGCTGAGAATGCGTCTGAAGGGCGGTTTATCTTGACAGCCATAAAGCGCTCGGAGTAAACTAGAAACAGATATCGAGTGAGGTGAACGGTTTAGTAAGTGAGTCTTAGGTATCAGCGATAAAAACTTAATGAGGTATTTGTTTGATGGCTGAAAAACAAAAAGTTGAAGAGTACGACAGTTCTGAAATTCAAGTTCTAGAGGGGCTAGAGCCAGTTCGTGTGCGTCCTGGCATGTATATTGGTTCAACTGGGTATGATGGACTTCATCATCTGGTAAAAGAGATTGCCGATAACTCTATTGATGAGGCAATCGCGGGATATGCGACAAAGGTAATGATTACTTTGCAGCAAGATGGTGGGGTGAAGGTCGAGGATAATGGTCGTGGTATCCCTGTGGATATTCATCCAAAAACTCATAAATCTACACTTGAAACCGTTCTAACTGTACTGCATGCCGGTGGTAAATTCGGTGGTGGTGGATATAAAGTTTCTTCAGGCCTTCACGGTGTGGGTTCTTCCGTAGTGAATGCACTTTCGACAAAAATGATTGCTGAAGTTTATCGTGATAAGAAGGTTCATCACATTGAGTTTGAAACTGGTAAGCCAACCATGGCGCTTGACGCTTCAAAGAAGACCGATAAACAGGGTACCTGCATTACTTTTTATCCTGATCCAACAATTTTTAAAGAAACAACGACCTTTGATTATGATTGGGTTTCACATTATGCGAGACATCAAGCTTATCTTACGAAGGGTATTTTGATTTCAGTTTTTGACGAGAGGACTGGTGAAAAGGAGTCATTCTATTTTGAGGGTGGAATCAAGAGTTATGTGAAGCGCTTGAATGAAAGCAAGAAGTACTTTCTGATGATATCTTCTATGTTGATAAACAGATTGAAGAGGCAGAGGTCGAAATTGCAGTGCAGTATAACGATACTTATGCAGAGACGATGAAGCTCATTTGCAAATAACGTTAACACCTGAAGGTGGTACGCACGTGGTTGGATTTAGGACGGCATTAAATCGTACGATTAATGACTATGCAAGGCGAAATAACCTATTGAAAGAGAAGGAAGATAACCTGACTGGTGATGACATTAGGAAGGTTTGACCGCTGTAATTTCAGTAAAGATTCCGAATCCGGAATTTGAAGGACAGACAAAGAATAAAGCTTGGTAACCCTGAGTGCGCGGCTATGTCGATAAGGTAATGTCTGAATATTTTGGCTATTATCTTGAGGAAAATCCAGCAATTGCCAAGAAGATTGTTGGGAAAGCTACTTTGGCAGCACGTGCGCGAAAGGCAGCAAGGGCGGCACGTGATAATGTTATTCGTAAAGGTGCATTTGAGGGGTTGAACTTACCTTCAAAATTGGCGGACTGTTCATCGAGAGACCGTACAGAGTGCAATTATTTATCGTCGAGGGTAACTCAGCTGCAGGTTCCGCAAAGGAAGGCCGTAATTCGAAGATTCAGGCAATCTTAGCCACTACGTGGTAAAGTTTTTGAATACTGAACGTGCCAGATTGGATAAGATGTATGCTAATGCGGGAGCTGAGTCTCCCTGATTAAGGCTCTAGGCGTAGGAATCGGCGATCAATTTGATCTATCTGGTTTACGTTATTACAAGATCGTATGTTATGACTGATGCTGATGTCGATGGTGCGCATATTTCGACATTACTTCTACTTTCTTCTTCCGCTATATGCCAGAGGTGGTAAAGGGTGGACATGTTTATCTTGCAAAGCCACCGCTATTTGGTCTGATTAAGGGTACTGGATCGAATAGGAAGATTGATTATATCTATGATGAAGAGGCGCTAGAGGCAAAGATTGCTTCGAAAAATTGAGGAGCGTAAAAAGAAGGACTCAAGATTAATCCTGAGGATGAGAGATTCAAACAGGCTGGATATACCGCACAGCAGCGCTTTAAGGGTCTTGGCGAGATGAATGCTCAACAGCTTTGGGATACAACAATGAATCCAGATAATCGTGTCTTGGTAAGAGTAAATATTGAAGATGCAGAAAAAGGCAGATGCAATCTTTACAAAGCTGATGGGTCAGGAAGTGGAGTGCGTAAAAACTTTATTCAGTCGAGAGCTTCAACCGTTAAAATTGATGATTTGGACTTCTAGTCTAGAAAGGAACGATGAAAGATAATATAAATAATCCAGAGAATCTAGACAATGAGAAAGTCAGCAAGAATGGTGGCGTACCAGATGCGGCGGACGAAAAAGGCGTAGACGAGACGATGGGGAAAAATTCAGATTTGAAGGAAAAAGACTGGAAGCTGACGAAGATGAAGCTAGTGAAGTAGAAGCTGATGTGGATGACGAAGATGTGCATATTGGTGGACTAACTGCAAGAAGAGCTGAAGACGGGATTGAGGAATTGACGGTCGAGAATGTAATGGAGGATTCCTTCTTACGTTACTCAATGTCAGTGATTATCGATCGTGCTCTTCCAGATGTGAGAGATGGTTTGAAACCGGTGCATCGTCGAATTCTTTATGCGATGTATAAAAATGGTTGGAAAGCACCACATGCAACAGTAAAGTCAGCGCGTATCGTTGGTGAAGTAATGGGTAAATATCACCCACACGGTGACTCATCAATTTATGATGCAATGGTAAACTTGGCACAACCTTGGAAGATGCGTTATACGCTAGTGGAAGGTCAGGGTAACTTTGGTTCAATGGATGGAGATGATCCAGCGGCCTCTCGTTACACCGAGGCTCGTATGGACAAGGTGGGAGCCGAGCTTCTCTCCGATATTGAGAAGGAGACTGTTGACTTTCGTGACAACTTCGATGGAACAGAGAAAGGAGCCTGTAGTTCTTCCTGCAGCGGTGCCAAATATTCTTCTGAATGGGCAGATGGGTATTGCAGTTGGTATGGCAACAAATATTCCACCACACAACCTGGGGGAAGTAGTTGATGCAACTGTGGCCTTGATTGATAATCCTGAGGCAACGCTAGAAGATTTGATGAAGCATGTGAAGGGGCCAGATTTTCCTACTGGAGCAGAGGTTTATGGCGGTGCGCCAATGAAGCAGGCCTACGCAACAGGGTAAAGGTTCGGTAACGATTCGTGCTGTAGCAAATATTGAAGAGCGTAAAAATGGACGCTTCAATATCGTGGTGACAGAGGTACCTTATGGAATGAGTAAAGAATCTTTTATCGAAAAAGTTCGACAACTTGTATTGGATAAAAAATTGACTCATATTGCGGATGCCAGGGATGAATCTGCTCGTGGTAAGATTCGAGTGGTAGTGGAACTCAAAAAGGATGCTTATCCAAAGAAGATCTTAAATCAACTGTATAAGATGACTGATTTGCAGACGACCTTCCATTATAATGTGCTGGCGCTTGTGAACGGAATTCAGCCAAGGATTATGGGGTTGAAAGAAATTTTGGCAGAGTTTATTAAACACCGCCAAAAAGTAATTCGCCGACGTACTGAATATGACCTCAGAAAAGCAAAAGAGCGTGCTCACATTCTTGAAGGTTTGAAAATCGCTTTGGATAATATTGACGAAGTGATTAAGACGATTCGCGAGTCGTATGATGATGCGGATAAACGCTTGATGGAAAGATTTGGCCTGTCAGAGGTTCAGGCTGCAGCAATTTTGGCGATGCAGCTTCGTCGTCTACAAGGACTTGAGCGTGACAAGATTGAAGCCGAGTTGCAAGAATTAATGGCGATGATTGCGAAATATGAGGAAATCTTGGCAGACGAAGCAAAGGTGCTTGCGGTTGTAAAAGATGAACTTCTTGCGATGAAGGAGAAATATGGCGACAAGCGTCGTAGTAAGATCTTTAACCATGAACTCGGTAAGTTCTCAGAGGAAGAGTTGATTCCGGAAGAGGAAAGCGTAGTGCTTTTGACCGTTGAGAATTATATTAAGCGAGTTTCTCAGACTGATTTTCGTCGTCAAAAACAGGGTGGAAAAGGAAAAACGTGGAATGACGACTAAGGAAGAGGATGTGATTTCAGATTATTACTGCAAATTCACATGATTTTCTGTACTTCTTTACTTCACAAGGTCGTATCTTTAGAATGAAGGCGTATGAGGTACCACAGGCTTCACTAACTGCAAAGGGTACTGCTGCGGTAAATCTTTTAAACATGCATCCAGATGAGAAGATTACTGAGATCATTAAGCATAATGACGAAATTGACCCAGAGACTGGCTATCTCTTTCATGGCAACCAAGAAGGGTACGATTAAGAAGACGGCCGTAAAGAACTACATGAACGTGCGTTCAAACGGTTTGATAACGATTAAATTGGATCCAGGAGACGAGTTGAAGTGGGTGAAGGCAAACGACTGGCAAGGATGATATTATTATCTCAACTTCGGCCGGCCAAGCAATTCGCTTTAATGAGGAAGACGTCAGGGCCATGGGTCGTTCAGCGATGGGCGTCCGTGGTATCAGATTGAGACCAAAGGATGAAGTTGTGGGTATGGATGTTGTGACTGATCCAAATCAGACTTTGATTGCGGTCTCTGCTAATGGATATGGAAAAGGCAACTCTAGTGTCGAACTTCCCAACCCATAAGCGTGGTGGCGTAGGAATTAAGGTGGCTTCGTGACGGAAAAAGACTGGTCCAATTGTGGCAGTACATACATTGGATCCAGAAGCGTCAGAGGTGATCATGATGTTCAGCCTTGGTCAAGCAATCCGTGTGGCTGTGAAGGACATTCCAGTACTTGGGCGTGCAACGCAAGGGGTGAGGATTATGCGTCTTGCTGATGATGATACGGTAGCTTTTTAGGAATCATGCCTCCTGAAGAAAAAAGACGATATTGAAGAATCGGAAGAATAAAAGCTTTAAGAAAAATACTCCGAAGCGGAGTATTTTTGTGGCTGTTTTTTGTGTTTTTGAGTGTAAAATTTTTATAGATTTTTAGCTGATATCTAGTTTATGCTCCAGAATATCCCTGCTTTATGCTAGCAGGGAAAAATGAGATTTTTTTATCTCTGTTAATTAAAAAGTAAAATTGTTATGGTTGCGTATTTTTGGGACTTGGTGGTATGGTGCAGGCAAATGAAAAATTAAATGAGGAAAACAAATGAGTAAACATAATAGAAAAAGTTCAATTAGAAGCCACGACAGTTGCCACAGAACGGGTTAGTGCAAGAATGAGGATTGGCGCAATTATAATGGCTACAAGCGCCGTGATGGCATTGAGTTTCGCATCTCCAATATCTGCACTTGGTAAGGCCACAACAACGAGCACTGAAAATAAAGGCAGTAAAAAGGTAGTTTATCCAGAACACCCAAACGCACCGGAAGGTGATTATGAAATAGCACCAATGAAGATTGCGCCACCTGAGTTATGAAGGTCATGTACATATGCCAATGCCATTTGTGAATGGTAGTTAGCAATGAGTCTTGATAGGATTGACCGTACAAATAGTGAGATTGAGTTTTCAGTAGATAAAAAGCTGGCTGGGGAATAGAAAAATAAAACGTCTCGGCGTAGCTTCATTAGGTGGTATGGATTTGCGATTGATAATTCGGGCTTATATGAAGCTAATACTTTTGACGATGAATGGACCACAAAGATGTTTGCAAGTAAGGGCGGACTACGAGGGTTATCAGACCGCCACGAATCGAAGGATAGATATTTCTGGGTTAGACCAACTTTTGATTTATTCTATGAATGGTCAAACGATGTCGTATTTGTATTACAGCTTGATGACAACACTTATTATAATGGGCGTGTTTATTTCAAAGAAGACTGTTTGTTGCATTGGATTGAGGGAAGGAACTGCGTAGTGGACAAATACGATCAGTCAAAAACGATGCGTAATGTATCCTATAAGGCAGTGGCGGCGCCAAAGAAAAAATACACTACCGGCATGATACCTAGGGAAGTTGATGGGTATGCAAATACTGACATAAATGCAGTAGAGCCAGAGAAACCAGTAACACCAGAGAAACCAGTAACACCAGAGAAACCGGTGGTGCCAGAGAAACCGGTGGTGCCAGAGAAGCCAGTAACTCCTGAAAAACCAGTTACGCCTGAAAAGCCGGTAACTCCAGAGAAACCGGTAGCCCCAGAGAAGCCAGTAGTCCCAGAGAAGCCAGTAGTCCCAGAGAAGCCAGTTACGCCTGAAAAGCCGGTAACTCCAGAGAAGCCGGTTACGCCAGAAAACCAGAGGAGAAGAATAAAACTGAGGACGAAACCTCTATTGAGGTAGGTAAGTCAGAGGAAACTAAAAAGACTACAGAATCAGAGAATGAGCCAGAAGATAAATCTGATGAGAAAAATAAAGAGAAGACAGAGGTTGAGCCAAAGACTCAGAATGTTGAAAAACCTAGTATAGATAATAATCTACCAAGAAAAGTCACTAGGCGTGGTCACAGCTCAGAGTATTACTGAGAACCCAAAAAGATGATACAGAAAACACGGGAGCTAACAGTGTTGATTCAACGGAAATTGAATCTTCTGATAGTGCAGAGGAAAAAGGTTGAAAAAGATGAACAGTCTGAGGATAAAGAAAAGACTGATCAGGAAGCAACTGCAGTTCCTAAGCTCGGTGAAGTTAAAAAGAATTTAATATCTTTAGCCAATGGTGGACATGGCTTATCGCAGGCACGATTGTCGGTGCTATATACACAAGATCTTTTCTCTCAATACGTTCTAAAAACATGAAACTATTTCAGATTAGATAGAATATCGGCGGTAGCTCTTCAAGAAAGAAAAATCTCTCAACAATATCGCCGACACTGAGAGAAAGCGTACATTAAAAATGTCTATAATATCTCATAGAATATAGATATGATAGCTACCTTAGCTTTAATATCTATAACTTTTAAAATAGACGCTATAGCCGTCCTCGCGACGGCTATAGTTATTTTATATAAATATAATGTGATAAAAATGGATCCATGGAAAGCCTTTTATGTAGCATTTGTTATGGGCTGGTTTGTGGCACAAGCTTTTAAAGCTGATTTTCTTTATTATTAAAAAGCGTGGTAAGACTACAATTCGTGATGTTATATATTATGCAGTAAAATCTGGTGGCATGCCATCTGGCCATACCGCGAGCTTCATGGCGATGACTATGACAATTGGATATATTAGTGGTTTTTAATTCAGTAGTTTTTGCGTTAGCCGCATGTAATACATTAATTATTGTATATGATGCAACGAATGTACGTTATTCGGTTGGCGAGCACGGAAAGCTATTAAATAAGATTGTTGATGATAAGAATAAGAATGAAGGAACCAGATTAAATAAACTCCGTGTGGTTGAAGGCCATACGGTGGCAGAAGTAATTGTGGGTTTTTGGATTGGAATTTTTTATTGCAACATTGATAAAAATCGTGTGTTTATAGAAGGGAAAGGCGTTTTTACAGGCATAATTGAAAAAAAGTTTCAAAAAGTAAAAAGTCCAAGAAATGTATTGACAGTTTTGTTTAAGTAAACTATTATTAGAACATACAAAAGCTGCGACATACATATAGATGACTGTGTGCTTTTGGAAATTGAAATTTAACAATTCAGTTGTGCAATTTGAAATGGTAATATGTGTGGTTTTTATAATCATACGAATCCATTTCTTTCATCGTCAGTTTTATTTTTATTTGAGTTTTCAAATTTAAAAATTCAAGGTCATAGGACCTTTAATGGAGAGTTTGATCCTGGCTCAGGATGAATGCTGGCGGCATGCCTAATACATGCAAGTCGAGCGGTAGCATGGCTTCACCGTTCTCTTGACACACTTGGCTATTATGCGAGTGGTAAGATTCGAGGAACTGTGAAGCTGATGACGAGCGGCGGACGGCTGAGTAACGCGTGAGAACATACCCCAAAGTGAGGGATAACTAGTCGAAAGATTAGCTAATACCGCATGTGATCTTTGGATTAAAGCATTTATGCGCTTTGGGAATGGCTTGCGTACGATTAGATAGTTGGTGAGGTAAAGGCTCACCAAGTCGACGATCGTTAGATGGTTTGAGAGGATGATCATCCAGACTGGGACTGAGACACGGCCCAGACTCCTACGGGAGGCAGCAGTAGGGAATCTTTCACAATGGGCGAAAGCCTGATGGAGCAATGCCGCGTGCAGGACGAAGGCCTTCGGGTTGTAAACTGCTTTTATAAGCGAGAAATATGATGGTAACTTATGAATAAGGATCGGCTAACTACGTGCCAGCAGCCGCGGTCATACGTAGGATCCGAGCATTATCCGGAGTGACTGGGTGTAAAGAGTTGCGTAGGTGGCAAGATAAGTAGATAGTGAAATCTGGTGGCTCAACCATTCAGACTATTATCTAAACTATCTAGCTCGAGACTGTTATGGGTAACTGGAATTTCTAGTGTAGGAGTGAAATCCGTAGATATTAGAAGGAACACCGATAGCGTAGGCAGGTTACTGGGACAGTTCTGACACTAAGGCACGAAAGCGTAGGGAGCAAACGGGATTAGATACCCCGGTAGTCTACGCCGTAAACGATGGATACTAGCAGTTTTGGGTATCGACCCCCGGAGTTGCGAAGCTAACGCGTTAAGTATCCCACCTGTGTAGTACGATCGCAAGATTAAAACATAAAGGAATTGACGGGGACCCGCACAAGCGGTGGAGCGTGATCTTTAATTCGATGGTAAACGATAAACCTTACCAAGGCTTGACATCCGATGTAGGCTCTCGAAAGAGAACTGTGCCTTCGGGAACATCGAGACAGGTGATGCATGGCCGTCGTCAGCTCGTGTCGTGAGATGTTTGGTTAAGTCCATCAACGAGCGCAACCCTTGCAACCAGTTGTATTTTTCTGGTAGGACTGCCCCGGTAACGGGGAGGAAGGAGGGATGATGTCAGGTCAGTATTTCCCTTTACGCCTGGGCTAGAATCGCGCTACAATGGCTGGTACAATGCGAAGCGAAGCAGTGATGTGAAGCAAATCGCACCAAAAGCCAGTCCCAGTTCGGATAGAAGGCTGAAACTCGCCTTCTTGAAGTCGGAATCGCTAGTAATCGCAGATCAGCATGTTGCGGTGAATACGTTCCCGGGTCTTGTACACACCGCCCGTCAAACCATGAGAGTCACCACACCCGAAGTCCGCCTCGGCGGCCTAAGGTGGGGGAGATGATTGAGGTTAAGTCGTAACAAGGCATCGGTACGAGAACGTGTCGATGGATTACCTCCTTTCTAGAGAAGGATTTGATGAGCATTAAATAGTAATATTTAATGTATCTAGGTCGGTCGTAATTGTGTTAATTAAGCTTTAGAACACAATATAGTTTACGAGAGTAAGATACGATTTACAGTTTACATTGACTTTCGATGAATTGCACAACTGAGTTGTTAAGGAAGACCCCGGTAGGGTCTTTGTAGTCTGAATTTTTCTAGTCTGAATTTAGTTCTAGACGGTCTTCTCAGATTTATTGATATGATATACTCGATTTATGAAGAAAAAGACACTGCTTGATTTGGAAGATTTTATTTATGAATTTTATGGAGAGGAAAATAAAGAACTCTCCGTAGCGGTGCTTTACGACTATACTGGGTGTATTTGTGGGAATTAAGCCGGCGGGGCTTTTTAACAAACGATGTCATGAATAACGGAGATGTGCTACTGGACGGCGGCAAATTTGTAGATTTTTAAGTGACCTAGGGATTTATATTCTGATTGGTGAAAATAGAATATCTCATGAAGGTGAGCCTTATATGACAAAAAGCGGAAGAAAATGAAATTTATGATAATGATTTGGATGTGATTAGCTTGACTGACGATGATCCGGATATCAATGATTTAGATATAGAAAAAGTTGGATGTAAGTAAACTTGGTTTGGATGGCGGTGAAGTTCGAAGTTTAATCTGGAATGTTTAAAAAAATTATGGGGTGGGGAATTTTTATACATCTCATTCCAAAAAGAATTTGTCGGGAATTAAAGTTAGCATATGAGCAAATGATGGGTTCAATGCAAGATGGCTTTGTGGTGGATGGAAAGGAAGATGAATGGACTGTAGCCACATTTAAGATTGGTGACTTGCTAGGCTATCCGGAGACTGCGATTATTGAATATGTTTCTAAAAATATGAATGAACTATATATAAACAGTGAAGAACATCTAGCGAGAATTAAAAGAAATCGTTACTATGCGCATAGTGAAGTTTTTGAGAATGCTGAATTTAAGGAGTATGATCTGCCAATGAATTTGGCAATTAAGAAGTATTTGCCACGTACGGCAACGATTATGGCGGCAGACTCAACAAAGAGATGGTTAGACTAATCTAATTTTCTTGTGATAAAATAGAAAGAGTTTAATGGAGAATAAAAATAAAATGGGTCTTTTGATCAATCTAGCGTTGCTGCTTGTGGGCTTCGTTTTTCTAATTAAGGGTGCAGATATTTTTGTGGATGGTGCTAGTGATACGGCACGTAAATTTCGTGTACCAAAGATGCTGATTGGTTTAACTATTGTTTCTTTTGGTACGAGTGCGCCAGAACTTGCAGTGAGTATTCAGTCGATTCTCTGGTAAGGGTGATATTTTTGCTAGGAAACGTGATTGGTAGTAATATTCTTAATATCTTGCTAATTTTGGGGCTTTCAGCACTGGTGGGGACGCTTCATGTTAATACGACGACAGTAAAGAAGGAAATTCCAGTACTTATTTTGATAACTATAGCGTTTACAGTGGTACTTTTCTGATAAGATTTTTGGATTGGGTGAAAATTTATTTACTAGACAAGATGGCATTATTTTACTCTTGTTTTTTTCTGTGTTTTTATCTATTATCTTTTGGTATGGCGAATCGGAAGACTGGTGCTGAGAATGAGGTGACTGAGAAAAAAATCTGTAAAAAAAGGAGACTTCTAAGACGGAAAAAGTTGCTGAGGCTAAGACAGAAAAAGTTGCTGAGATTAAGACAGAAAAGGATGCTGAGGCTAAGAAAGAAGCAGATGAGGAGGGGGAAGTTAACTTAGTTAAGGCAGTTTTGATGGTGGTATTTGGCCCTAGTTGGAATTGTATTTGGTAGTGATCTAGTAGTAAAAGGGCGTCAGAGATTGCGGCGACCTTTGGTGTAAGCCAAAGAATTATTTCTCTTACCATTGTGGCGCTGGGTACTTCATTGCCAGAATTGGTAACTTCTGTGATCGCGACTCGTAAGGGTGAATATGATATAGCCATTGGAAATATCGTTGGATCGGATATCTTTAATATTGGTATTGTGGCGGGACTCCAGTTGCTTTGTTAGGTGGGGTCGGTGGCAGTGCTTTCTCAGTTGTTGATATTGCTGCGTTAGTAATTTCACCAATTGTTCTTTACTTCTTTGCAAGGCGAGGACATCGAATTGGATTCAAGAAGGGAATCGCTTTCTTATTGATGTTCGTGGTCTACTATGGCTACGTAATTATGGGAAGTTTTGCATAAATGAATGACTTTGTGATCGAACTGAACTGGACACAAGAAATCTTGTGGATGAGTTTAAGGGAAGTCTAATGAACAGGTAAAAAGCTGAACTAGGCGAGAGACGAAATGGTCTTGAAATCGCAATTGAGAACGTGGAACATGACTTTAATGTGGGGACGATCGTGCGTTCAGCAAATAACTTTAATGTCGGAATTGTACACATAATTGGGCGTAAGAAATATAACAGGCGCGGTGCGATGTACAGATAAGTATCTGGAGATTAAATACTGGACTGATTTTTGAGAGCTTTGTGGTTGACCAGAGGGCGCGTGGTCGCGAGATTGTAGCGATTGAAAATACTACAGAACGCGCTAAGCCGATCCATCAAAAGATTTTTCTAAAAATACAACTCTGATTTTTGGAAGTGAAGGAACGGAATTAGTGCGGAACTAACAGCGGCGGCGGACGACGTACGTTTTATTGAGTCATTCGGTTCAACAAGGTCGCTAAATGTTGGTGTGGCGGCGGGAGTGGCGATGTATGAATGGGTTAGGCAAGTAGTATTATCGCTTGAAGACAATTGATACTAAAAAGTGATAAGAAAAGAGTATGAAGGTTGGCGGTAACAGCCAGGCCGAGACCGACGCCAATGAGTCCCCAAAATTTGACGCGATCATAAGACGAAACGCCGTTTAACATATTGTCAGAGATGGTTTGATATTTGAGATAATAAGGCCGCTGATGGCAGTGATTAATAAGTCAATTATCATCCAACCGAAACTAAAAATTCCATTGCATGAATAAATTATAGCACAATAAAAATGTGAATATAAAAGTGTAGTGGTTCTTGATTTTTATAAATAGATAGAGTAAAAATAATTGAAGACGGGGATATAGCTCAGCTGGTTAGAGCGCGTCACTGATAATGACGAGGTCTGTGGTTCAAGTCCACATATCCCCACCACCTGAAAAATATAGCTTTGTTTGAGCCGCTAGAAAGTAGCGGCTTTTTGTTGAATGGAATATAAAAACTATAATCCTGGAGGATGTGTTGTGAAGAAAAAGGAAAGTTTCGGGTGACGAGAAAAAGAATATAAAGAGGGGTATAGATAAAGACAAGAAAAAGACCTTTTGGGTCTTTTTGTTGGTGGAGTATCTAGCGGGGGACGCTAAATACCCCATGGCTGATTTTATCAGAAAAATGGTGGAGCAACAGGGATTCAAACCCTGGACCCTCTGCCTTGCAAAGGCAGCGCTCTAATCAGCTGAGCTATTACCCCAGTGGAATTATATTAGCAAAGAATAAGTTTAATGTCAATAAAAAGATAGAGCGACTACCAAATATTAATGAGGATGGAGGAGGGGATAGTGATAGATATAAATGACAGCATGGGCATTAAAAATATTATAAAAATAATAATTAACTTTAGCATATTGACAAAGTGCTTCTGTTATTGTATAATACAAGACATAAGCCAAAAGGTGCGTAGAGAGAGACACTTTGAGGTGGTGAGGGGAACAATAACAATTATTAATATTTCTGGTGGGCAGAAAGAGAATTAAATGGCAGGAACTAAACAAGGTGGCCTTAAGGCTGCAGCAACTAACCGTGAGAAATACGGTAAAGACTTTTACGCAAAGATCGGCCAAAAAGGTGGACGATTAGGCTGTACTGGTGGATTTGCAGCAAACCCTGCACTTGCAAAAATTGCCGGTGCTAAAGGTGGTCGTATTTCACGACGTGGCCCAGCTAAGAAAAATGCTGTTTAATTTAAAGATTAATAACTTATTAGTTTAAAAATATTAGCTAGATCCATCTAGAAATTGACGAACCCAGAAATGGGTTCGTTTTTATAATGTTCGGATTTTTATTAAAAGAGGTTATGGATAAATAACTTAAATATGATATATTATAGAGAGAAAAGGAGGTGATATGAATTTTAATGAATACCAAGAGAGTGCACGAAAATACGACACTTTCTCTTATGAAGATTTTGTAAGGGCGGGATCAAAAGTGTCCGATGTTGGTGTTTTGGAGAAGGTATTAGGGATTGCTGGCGAGGCTGGTGAAGCATGTGACAAAATTAAAAAGATTATTCGTGACAACGAGGGCGTAGTAACAGACGAGAAGCGCCTAGAGATTATAAAAGAATTTGGTGATGTCTTATGGTATCTTGCAATGGTTTCGCGATATCTTGGAGTGGAATTTAATGAGGTGGCAGAGATAAATCTAAAGAAGCTTGAAGATCGATTTCAGAGAAACCAGATTCATGGGGCAGGCGATAATCGCTAGAGGTTAGAATTTGGAGTTTTAGATTCCAAACGCTTAGAAAAAATAGGTATTGAGAATTTCGGGCCTTTCGGGCTTAGATTAAATCGCAGTGGGGGCAATACCAGGTTTGGCTTTTTATCCTGAAACATGGTAAGGCCGCATTTTTTTGCAGGTAGTTTTTGGTGAGCCAACGACGGTAGGTGTCAAGATGAGCTTCAGTAAAATCTTGGTTGAAAAATAGGTGATATTTTGTTTGTAGATTAGGGTGATTCTCGAGAATTGTTTGGGCCGCATGCCAGGCTTCGGTTTCAATCTTGATACGATCGATGGAAAGCTGAAAATTACGATGACCAGAAACGGCGTGACCTAGTTCGTGGAGCAGTTGGAGGGCAAAATCTTGAAAGGAATTGTTTGTATCATTTGGGTTACTAGGCTCGTAGAAAATAGTGTTTGGTGGGCGGAAGAGGAAGGGGGCCAGTTGAAAGCGAAAATTAGGATAGAGGGATTTTTAGGTCAGCAAGAAAATTGGAGAACGGGCTGTTTAGGACTGGTTTTTTTATTTGATTAGAAGAATTTGCCTGACTCATTAAAAAATATTATAGGTGGAGGTGGAGAAAATAAAAAAAGAATAAGAGGGAAGAGATGTGGGCAGAGAATGTAAGAGATGGATGGTAAGTGAGTCATAGACGCACGCTTTACAAACAGGGGTGGATTTGGTATATTAAAAGATAGATTCGGGTTCGTTCATTTGGGAAAAATAGTTTAGAGGCATAAATGTTAAGTGGGAAGATTTTTCTAAGTGAACGGGCCTGAAGAAAGGAAAATATAAGTAATGGCTGATGCCAAAAATCACAATGGATGAATTACTTGCTTCTGCTAGTGATTCAGTCAAAAAGTAGTCGCTGGAGATACTGTTTCTGGTGTAGTACTTTTCAGTAAAGAAACACGAGATTTTGATTGATCTCGGTGCACAGGGTGTTGGTTTAGTACCACGCCGTGAAGCTTCTTTTGCTCGCAACCTTGAGGTTGGTCAGGAAGTTTCTGCTTCAGTTATCGATCCAGAAATGGAAGACGGTACTGTACTCTTTCACTCCGTAAGGCTGTGAAGGATAAGGGCTGGGATGAAATCCAGGCTAAGATGGACGCTGCGGAAATCGTGGAGGTTACTCCATTTGATGCCAATCGTGGTGGTCTTTTGGTCGAATATGAAGGAATTCGTGGTTTCTGCCAGTATCACAACTTTCTGCAGAGCACTACCCACGCGTAGGTTCAGCAGATAAGGATGAGATTTTTGCAACGTCTTAACTCTCTGTTGGTAAGGGAATTAAGGTGAGAATTTCTGATGCTAACAAGAAAGATAACATGCTTTATTTTCTCTGAGAAGGAAGCTGTTAGGATGGTCTTGCTGCTCGCTTTTGCTGAGCTTCACGTTGGTGATGTAATCAAGGGTGTTGTGACTGGTGTAGTCGATTTTGGCGTTTTCGTAAATGTTGAAGGTATTGAAGGTTTGATTCATATCTCTGAAATTTCTTGGGAACGTGTAAATAATCCTTCTGACTACGTGAAAGTTGGTGATGAAATCGAAGCAAAGATTATTGCTATCGACAAGGAGCGTTTGAGTCTCTCAATGAAGCAGCTCGTTGCTGATCCATGGCTTTCAGAAGTTGAGAACCTAAAAGAAAGGCTCAAAAGTTGAGGGAACTGTAACTCGTATCACTCCATTTGGTGCATTTGTACAGATTTCACCAGCTGTTGAAGCCTTTTAGTTCACGTCTCTGAACTCGGTGAAGGTAATGATGTCGACCCTGAAAAGATCTTTTACCTTAATGAACGTAAGAGCTTTTAAGGTACTTGACATTGATCGTGAAGGTCGCAAGATTTCACTTTCAGTTGCTAAATACTAGAAGATCTAAAAAGAACCCCGCAACAGGGGTTCTTTTTATGGTTGAATAAATTATTTATTCAATGGTTTGTGGCAGAGCCACCAGTCTTCGCAGGTGAATTCGCCAGCTTTTGCTGCGGCAAAACGTTCCTTGACAGTGGTGATGTCTTTGGCTGAGGGACAATAACGTCGGCACCAAAGAGTTCGTTGTTTGGCCAGTTGGCAGGAAGAGCAACTTTGTGTTCTTCTGAAGTCTGAAGGCCTTTAACCATACGTAAGATTTCATCCATGTTGCGACCAAGCTCTTGTGGGTAGTAAAGAATAGCGCGAACTTTGCCTTCTGGGTCGATGATAAAGACGGCACGGACGGTGTTAGTGTCATGGTTTTTACCTGGATGGATGAAACCAAGCTTGCCGGAAACGAGGCCAGTGTCAGCAATGATTGGGAACTCGATTTCAACATCGAAGTGCTCCTTGATCCATTCAGTCCACTTGATGTGGGAGAAGACCTGGTCAACGGAAAGACCGAGAAGTTCAGTATTCATCTCGCGGAATTTAGCGTAATTCTTCTGGAAGGAAACGAATTCGGTAGTACAGACTGGAGTGAAGTCGGCTGGATGGCTAAAAAAAGCATGCTCATTTGCCAGCGTAGTCGCCAGGTAAAGTTTTTTGGACCATGAGTGGTTTGAACTTGCATGGTTGGCAGCATTTCACCAATAAGAGGGATATGCTGAATTTCATTATCGTTCATAAAAATCTCCTTGTTAAGGTTTGTGTATTTTTGGTCGGGAAGACCCCTAATTTTTTATCAAAGTTGTGTTATTAAAACACAGTTAATCAATTTCAGGTCGTATGCGACCATTTCTATTCTAACATAGAAACAAATTATGGGAAGAGTAATGTGATAGAATGGAGTTAATAAAAATGAGCAGAATTGGGGAAATGATTAGCGATGTTAGGTAATGATAGCCTGAAAAGATGGAAGAAGATAATATGTTTTATATTTGGTATTTTATTTTTGGTTATAATAACACTGATATTATATATGTTTAATGTGATACCTCATCGGCAATTTACTAATGAGGATTTTGGGATTGAAACTTATAAAAGCTCTGTTGATAAGGATGGGGATGGGATTGATGACCAGACAGATTTTTTTACAAAGCGTGCGGAATTATATTGCAACAAAACCGAAATATAAAAGTAAATATTATAGGACAGGTTATCCAGATGACGGGTTTGGGGTTTGTACGGATGTGATTGCTTTTTGGACTTAGGGGAGCTGGATATGATTTGATGGAGCTGGTGGATGCTGATATTAGAGCGAATAAGAAAATGTATCAACTAGATGTTGTGGATAAAAATATTGATTTTCGCCGAGTAAATAATTTAAGGATATTTTTGAACGTAATGCGAAGTCTTTAACGACAGATCTAACAGATATAAAAAGAATGGCAGGGTGGAGATATAATTGTGTTCAAGACGCATATTGGTGTAGTATCGGATAAAAGAAATTGGCGAGGAATACCTTTTTATTATTCATAATGGTGGACTTCATTTTGAAGAAGACATACTAGAGTACCGGACGGATATTGTGGGTCATTTTAGGATGAGCTAGGTTTTTAATATGTGATTTTAAACAATAATCCTAAAAAAATCTAAGAGGAGAAAAATGGATAAAGTTTTACATATAAATATTACAGAAAAAAATGGCGGGAAAAAGTATTCATTGTCTTGCATGGTAGTGGACCAGTTGGCGTGGAGACTAGCTTTTATTGCATCTATTTTTGATGCTATCGCAACAACAAAGAATAGTGTCATCGGTTTTTAATTTCCCATTCTGTGATCGCGAAGAAGTTAACTCGAGTGGATCAGAACTAAAAAGAAGAGGTGGGCGCACTAAAGTGTGTGATGGATTTTGTCCACTCAGAGGGCTATGAAGAAATTGGGATTATAGCAAAATCTCTTGGTGGTATTATCGCTAGTTACTATTTGGAGCAATACCCAGATAGTAAAATAGATTTAACAATTTTTAGGATACATTCCAAATGAGATTAGACAAAATGCGATCATAAATAATTTAAGTCTTGTTATTCAAGGTGAAAATGACCGTTCTGCATCGCCATCTAAAAATTAAAGAACTTGTTAATGAATCAGTTGAGGTCGTTGCCATAATAAATGCAGATCATAGTTATAGGAATGAGAAAAAGAACCTATATATCAGGGTCTTGTAATTAAAGAATTACTTGAATGGATAAAGAGAAAAAGTAAGGTTGTTTATAGTTTTAAGTTTTACAGAATTATATAGTGTTTTAATATAACTTAGAGAGGTAGTATAACAAAAAAACAGACCTTTAGGGTCTGAATTTTCATAGTGGCTCCCCGGTCAGGCTCGAACTGACAACCTCGAAGTTAACAGCTTCTGCTCCACCATTGAGCTACAGGGGAATCTATGAAGAGATTATAACGCAACCGGCGCAGCAATGCAAGGGGTTTTGAAACGAGATAGTTGATGCAAAATGATATAATAGTTTTTTTAGAGATTAGTAGAGGTTAAAATGAAACAGCTTTGAGAAATTGTTGAAGATTCAGGATATTATCGTTGAGACAGAAAAGGAACAGAAAAAGATTATTAATGGCATTTCTTTTGAGGTTAATGAGGGTGAGACGGTAGTGATTTTGGGGCCGAATGGGGCGGGAAAATCGACTCTAGGTGCAGCCTTGATGGGGGATAGGAGGTATAAAATTACGAGGGGAAAGATTGAGTTTTGCGGGCAAGAGGTTAGTATGATGGATACTGACAAACGCGCCTTGCTTGGGATGATGATGACAATGCAGAGTCCAGTAGAGATCCCAGGATTTCTACAACTGAGGTGATTCGAAATGCTTTGATGGCTAGGGGTGAGAGGTTGCCACTTGATACGGTTCGGGAGCGAATTTCGACAGTGTGTAAAAAGTTAAAAACAAATATTTTCTTTGCGGAAAGAGACTTAAATGTGCAGTTTTCTGGAGGTGAGAAGAAGAAGAATGAAATTTTGCAAGCGATGGTTTTAAAACCAAAGCTTTTTGATTTTGGACGAGATAGATTCAGGACTTGATGTGGATGCGACAGAGAAAATTTCAGAAATGTTGACGGAACTTGCAAAAGAAACTAGAGCTGCATTTTTGGTGATTACGCACAATATGCGAGTCTTAAAACAATTATCTGTGGATAAGGTGTTGATTTTTGAAAGATGGGAAAATAGTGCGAACGGGTGGAGATGAGCTCATAAGAGAAGTAGAGACTGAGGGGTTTCAGAATTTATGACAGAAGGATTCAGAAATGATAGTGGTGAAAAATGATGAAGGAGATAAAGAAAAATAGAGGTTTAACTACGGAATATATCCGGGAGCTTTCTGCGCGAAAAAAAGAGCCAAAATGGATGTTGGATCTCAGACTTTTAGGGCTTTCATATTGGGAAAAATTGAAGATGCCAGCATGGGCGCCGGATATTACAGAACTAAAGCTTGATGATATTTTAATGTATGTGGAGCCGAAGAAAGAGATGGTGGGTAGCTGGGATGAGGTGCCGGCGGAGATCCGGGAAACTTTTGAGCGGCTTGGGATTCCAGAGGCTGAACGTGAGCATTTGGCTGGGGTGGGGGCACAATATGATTCGGAAGTGATTTACCATAATCTGAAGGAGCAGATTGCGAAGAAGGGTGTAGTGTATTTGCCGATGGAAGAGGCGGTGGCAACAACTCAGAAACCTAGGGGAAGAGGTGATTCGCCATATGGTGTGGATGTAGCGGAGATTTTAAAGAAGCATTTTATGAAATTAATTTCTGAATCTGACCATAAATTTGCGGCTTTGCATGCGGCAGTTTGGAGTGGTGGTTCGTTTATTTATGTACCCAAAAATGTCAGTGTAGAAATTCGATTCAGAGTTATTATCGTTTAAATGCACCGGGGCAGGGCAGTTTGAACATACTTTGATTATTGTCGATGAGGGATCGGACTTGCATTTTATCGAAGGCTGTTCGGCACCAAAATACACAGTCTCAAATTTACATGCAGGTAGCGTGGAGCTTTATGTGAAGAAAAATAGTAGACTAAAATTTTCGACCGTAGAAAGTTGGTCAAAAAAATGTATTCAATTTAGAATACAAAAAGAGCATATGTTGAGGAAGATGGGGCAATTGAATGGGTTACTGGATCATTTGGGTCGCAATTTCAATGCTTTTATCCAATGGGAATTTTGGCTGGGGCTAGAGCAAAAATGGAGTACACCGGTGTAACTTTTTGCGGGTGCTGAACAAAATCTTGATACAGGTGCAAAAGTTGTTCATATCGGACCGAATACTTATTCAATGATGATGGCAAAATCTTTAAGTAAAGATGGTGGAATTTCAACTACACGAACATTGGCTAAAATTTGCAAAACGGCAGTGGGGGCAAAGTCGTATACGGACTGTAAATCACTGATTTTTGGATAGTAAATCAATCTCAAACGCGATTCCGGAAGTGAAGGTGGAATGTGACGATGCGGAGGTCTCACATGAGGCCAGTGTGGGAAAATTTCAGATGAGGCAATTTACTATTTAAAGACTCGAGGAATTTCTGAGGATGAGGCGAGAGCTATGATCGTACGGGGATTTACAGGGATATATCGAAAGAATTACCAATTGAGTATGCAATGGAAATGAATAATTTAATTAAGATGGAAATGGAAGGAACCGCATAATGTATCGGGAGGAATTTGAGATTTTGAATTAGCGCCGAATTAATTGATCCAATGATGCCTTTTTGTATATTTAGATAGTGCGGCAACTATGCAGAGACCGAAACAGGTGATCGAGAAAGTTTCGAGTACTATAAGACACTGAACGCTAATCCACTGAGGGGGCTGTATAAAATTAGTGAACAGTCTACGAGATTACTAAATCAAACTCGTGCTAAGGTGGCTGAGTATATTGGTGCTGGGGGTAGATGAGGTGATTTTTCACTAAGAATACTACTGAGGCAATAAATTTGGTTGCAAATGGAGTAAAAGAGTTGATTGGGGATGGAAAAATCTTGATTAGTCTAGATTCACACTATAGTAATATATTGCCATTCACCGAGAGATATGGCGAACAGGTTTTGATCTGTGAAGATGTAGTGGCGGAATATAAGAGATTGATGCCGGAAGAAACCGAGGGTTCGGATGTAAGATTTGTGGCGCTGACAGGACTTTCAAAATGTTACTGGCGAGGAACAGATTGAGGTGGTACGAGAATTGAGGGGGGCTGGTTTTCATGGATTGATTTTGCTTGACGCAGCACAATTAATTGCGCATCAGAAAATTAATCTTGAAACGCTTGATGTGGATTTTAGCGTTTTCGGCATAAGATCGGTGCACCAATGGGCATAGGGAGCTCTCTCATGCGCCGTGAGTTAATGGAAAAGCTAAAGCCGTTAAATTATGGTGGGGAGATGGTAGATGCCGTAGAAATTGCTGACAATGCGCGAGAAGCGCAAAATAAGACTAGTGATCCTGTTATGGTGCGGGCGGATTATGCGTTTGGACCACAGAAGTTTGAAGGTGGGACGATTGATATGGGGAGTGGTTGGACTCTACAGGCGATTAAATTTTGAATAAATAATAAAGATGAAGAGCTATTTGCTGAGACTAGAAAAATTGACCGAATATGCTGTAGGGAAGTTATCTGCAATTTCAGACTTAGAGCTTTTTCATGGTAAAAATGGCATAATTTTATTTAATATTAAGGAGTGCACCCACATGATACGGCTCAGATTTTGAGTACTATGGTGTGATGGTGCGGGTCTGGTGGCATTGTGCAGAACCAGTATTGACGAAGGAAAAATGGTTCTGCGGTGCGTGTGAGTTTGATGTTTTATAACACAGGTCCGAAATTAATTATTTGGTATCAATTTTGGGAAAGATTCGTAAGGAAATGGGGCTTTAATTATTCTTTAAATTAAAATATTTTTGAGCAAGAAGTAAGCTAAAGATAGAGGATTGAGTAAAAATGTATGATGAGATATTACTAGAGCATAATCTATACCCAAAAGAATAGGAAGCGAGTTGGAAGGGCAGAGATAAAAAGGAATTAAAAATGCCAGTTGTGGTGATAAAATTTTTGTTCAACTAAAAGTCGAGGATGGAGTGATTGTGGATGGTAAATTTACTGGGCATGGATGTGCAATTTCTTTAGCTTCGGCAGATTTAATGATTGAGACGGTGAGAGGGAAGACTTTAGAGGAAGCGAAAGAATTGAGGATTTATTTAGAGAAATGATTCTTGAAAATGAGAAGTTTAATGCGGACGGCGGGTTGGAAAAATGGGAGAGGCAAGAGCTCTAGAAATAGTCTCGAGGATGCCAGCGAGGGTAAAATGTGCGGAATTAGCGTGCAGGTTTTTAAGTCATAAAAAGCTTGTGTTTATAGCCCACGCGACTTATAATGGGATTAGTTTGAGGAGAAATAAATGATAAAGGTGGACGAAAGGTTCTTGGCGGAGGTGGGATTACAAAAATCTTCCTGAACCACAGAAGGAGGCGCTAGTGGCTGAGATTCGTTGAGCCTCGAAAATCGCGTCGGTGAAAAATGAGTGAGGGATGACTCCTGAACAACTTGAAGAATTTGACGGGATTATGCGAAAAAGACCGCAATGTGATGATCAGGTTCTTATCGAAGCTCGGGTGACTATCGACAAGATGAAATTTATCAGAAATTATTGCAGAAATATAATGTCACAGAAGGAACGCTGGAGATTTTAGGAGAATACTTATGTGAAGTGGATACAGTTGAACCGACCGGACTATGTAAAAGTTGCACAAGATATCGAAAGCGAGTTTAAGCAGGAAATTATTCGAAGTCATGATGAGATAATTGAGGTGTTTAGACAAGCCGAAGCTCAAGAGACAGCGACCGAGCCGATGCCAATATCAGTTTAGTTAAACAAAAACTGAAAAATAGTAGAAAGCCCAGAAGTGATTCTGGCTTTTCTGTTGGGAATTTAGGATTCAAATTTTGGATTATGATTTTGATATGATTTTTGATATGATTTTGATTATTTCATGTAGCCGTTGTAGAAGGAATTTGCATCCATGGGTTTGCGACCGAGCGGCTGCAAACGATCGATGATGATGTTTTGATTGTCGCCGCACGTGAATTTGATTTTGGCGCGGTTATCAGTCTCTGTTTTGCATCTAGGTGGGCTTCCAGGATAATACATTCATGATCACCAATCTTAAGTTTGCTTTTTGGGAAAGTTTGAAAAGCGCGAATCTGATTTAAGAGATTCATTGCAGTCTTTTTGAGGTCTAGTTGAGACATTGAAGTATCAAATTTTTGAGGTGTAGGTGGCTTTCTCATCATTTTTGTGGTATTGAAGTTGGCAGAGAATTGAGGTGTTCAACCAACCATGTAGTGGCGCGAGTGGAGAGAGCCTGATAGATCTCGGATTTTGCAGGATATGCAGAACTGAATTCATCAGATTTAATGGTGGTTTGGTAATAAATTGGGCCGGCGTCCATGGCTTTAACGAGTTTCATAACTGAGACGGAAAAATCTTGGTCACCATTTAGGATGGCGGATTCAATTGGTGAAGCCTCGATATTTTGGTAGTAATGATGGGTGAATATTAAGAATGCCGATTGGCTCAAAAAGTTCAAGGATGTCAGATTTTATAATAACACCGAAACTTGCGAGGATGCCGAAAAGAGAAGGGGGTGGTACTTCTTGAGGCGTTTGACTTCATCGAGGTCGGCTTGTTTTTGGCATGAAAAACAATTTCACAAGTACCTGAATTCTCAATACATTGTTTTGTGAAGTCGGCAAGAGGGCCGCTGCCGAAAAAGATAATCTTGTTTTTGCTTTAGCTTTATTCATCGCCGAATAATTCAGGATTATTTTTGATACGTGAGTCATAGTCAAGCGGTTTGAGGTCGCCATCTTTTGTCGAGTTCAAAAAGGCTTTTTATCATCTTTAATATGATCACCAAAGAGGATGCTGTCGAGATGATCAATTTCATGCGCAAGAGTGCGTAGGTTGTTTCGGCTTGATACGAACTTCGGTGCCATCAATAAGTTTGGCTTTTACGCGAAGTTTGAGTAGGGGAACGAGACCGTAAACAAAAAGGCACGGATAAACAACCTTCATAGTCGCTAACTAGTTTGCCGCCAGCCTAATCACTTCAGGATCAATAGGCGCGGTAAAGCTGGCATTTGATTTATCGTCAAGATCATCACGAATGATAATGATGCGTTTATTGATGCCGAGCTGAGGTGCGGCTGCAGAAAGCTCGTGTGGATGTTCTTTTTCCCATTCTAGGCTGGCATCAACCATCTGTTTGATGATTTGGTGAGTCTCTTCAGCAACATGATTAACCTTGGTTGAAGCCTTGCGAAGACGTGGGTCGGGTACGGTAATATTCATATCTATATTATAACCTTTTTGGTTGTTTATAAAGTATACAGTATTCTCTAACAGGGTAAAATAAGAAAAGTGAAGATTTTAAAGAGGCTATGCTTGTGTTTTTGGGAAAAAGGACTATATTCAAGACAGAGAGATAAGCTACATAGATAAAAAGTAGACAATATAAAACGTTACTCTGATGTGAAAGAGAATATGTAGAGACGAGGTATTTACTTATCTTTACAAAATATTATATGAAGGATTAAAAACCCTTTATATACTTTCTGCGAATAAGGATTAGATTTATAGATTTAAATCATGATCCTAGCTCATCTAAATAAATCAAATTTCTATTCTCTTCACATTAGATTACAGTTTGAGACTATAAAAAATACCCCCAGGGAGGGGTGTTTTTTATATCTAGAGGAGGGAAGGTGGATCAAGAATGTAGCGGAGATTTGAGAGAGAAGTGTGGGTTTGAATAGAAAGAATAGCGGAAATAAGAGATTGTCTTGAGGTGGCTTTTAATAATAATCTGCCAGGTATACCCACTAGGGGAGAATTCATGAAATGCTGGGGTAGGTGCGGAAAGAAAAATATTTTTTCAGAGCGGAGGAGGCATGGAGTTCGCGAATTTTCTTAATGGTAGTTTGTTCGGTTTTTTGAGTAATATAAAGTTTGGCCATATAAAAGTATGGTGGGAAATGACCCTGTTTACGTTTGGCTAGGAGATATTGATAGGCTGAAAGATAATCATTTTTGATGGCAAATTGAATAATGGGGTGATCCGGTTGATAGGTTTGGATAAAAACAGATGCTTCGTCTAAATGGCCACGGCCAACACGGCCGATGACTTGGGTGAGGAGATGGAAACTTCTTTCTTCTGAGGAGTAATCTGGTAAACTAAGACCGCCGTCAGCCTGAATAATACCAACCGTGGCGAGTTTAGGTAGATCAAGTCCTTTGGCGAGTAGCTGAGTGCCGACAAGGATATCGATTTCGCCAGCTTTAATTTGTTGATAGAGCTGGTTGAGGGAAATTTTCGGTAGTGTTATCGGCGTCGAAGCGAGCGATTTTGGCATTTTTGAAGAGTTTTTGAGTTCTGTTTTCGAGTAATTTAGTACCGAAGCCTTTATGGATAATGTCAGTATGAGAGCAGACTGGACAAACTTTAGGTACTGACTCAGTATGGCCACAAGTGTGGCAAACTAATTTAAAGCTGTCACTGTGAAGAGTGAGTGGCAGGGCGCAGTTTGGACAAAGAGCTTGCCAGCCACAGTGAGTACAAATTGTAAAGCGGAGCGGAACCACGGCGATTATGGAAGATAAGGGTCTGCTGATGCTTTTCAAGGTTCTGAACAATATTTTTTTAATCAGGGATCAGAGAAGTAACGGTTTTTGTAAAACTGTTGGAATTTTTTAGACTCGATTAGTTCGATTTTAGGGTGAAGGCGGTCTCTTTGGCACGCTTGGTTAGTGAAAACATAAGGCGTGATTTTTCTGCAAGATAATAATCTTCGATGAGGGAGTGGCGGTTCCGTATATACAGTCGATATTTTTTTAGTGTTCGCTATAAACTAGCAAGACGGAGGGCAGAGTAGCGAGGCGGATTTTCTTGGTAATAGGCGGATCGTGAGCTTCGTCAATAATAATAAGGCCAAGATTTTTGGAGTGGAGAAAAATGGCTGAACGTGCGCCGATGATTATGAGTGGCTGATTGCTACTTATGATTTTTGCCAGGTTTGATGACGACTAGCTTCAGTTTGTTTGGAATGCGGGTGATAACAGAATTAGGAAAAAGCGTTGAAACTCTTGTACGAGTTGAGATGTGAGGGAAATTTCGGGAACGAGAATAATGCTGAATGGGATTTTTGAACTGCTCCATGGCGAGAGCGAGATAGAGATTAGTCTTACTGGAGTCAGTGATTCCGTGCAGGAGTTTGGTATGGATTTGATTTTTGGAGATTTTGAGAGCAGTTTTCTGAGATTGGTTAAGGGAATATCTTGAGGTAATTGAGTAAAATTTGTGTTAATTTTTCTTTTCGGATAATTTACGACGATTCTTGGTGAGACATTTTTGGAAGCAAGAGGTTGGCTATGGCGGGAAGAGGAGAAAGGTAATACTGACTAAGCCAGAGAGCTGATTTTAGGAGGTGGCTAGGAGTGGCGGTAGGTTTAGGGAGCGTGGATGGATTTGATTTTGTAGGGGAGATTTTCTGGCGGTGTGGTGGATTTATAAATAATGCCGGGGGTGATAGCTTTGCCAAGTGGGATGAGGACGATTTGTCCAGGTGTAAGTTTATCGGGCGAGCTGTAAGTCAGCAAACCTCCGATGGGTCGGTAGTCTGACGGAAAATTTTGTGGGATGACCTGGTAATACATTGGAACCATTTTAGCATAAGTAAAGAGATGAGGTATTTGTTGTGAGAAATACAAAATTTTGGTATACTGGTTTGAAAGAAAAGTGAGGTAAAAAATGTTGGATATATTCATTACATCCAGGGTCCGACGGAAAATTTTAGTGGTTTTTCATGAAGTATCCAGATTTTAAGATACACGTAAGAGCGTTATCGAAGCTGATCCATGAGGATCCAGGAAATATTCAGAGGGAATTGAAGGACTGAAAAGGTAATTTTTGATTGTGACAAAAAGGAAATACAACAACTTTACCAAAACCAATAAACAGTTTCCAATTCTGAAGGAACTTCAGGGAATTGTGATCAAGAGCAAGCAGATGGTGCCGGGCTCAAAACAAAATAAAACAATTCAGTAATTAAGAATCGTCATGACGAGGATTTTTTTGAGGAATTACTGAAGAAACGGGGGTGAATCATGATTTTTTGAGTCCAAAATATAGGGTGGATCTTGCAGAAAAATTGCCGGATATTGAGGTAGCAACAAGTCGAATAGCTGAAGCGATCGCAAAACAAGAAACCGTATTAGTGTATGGTGATTATGATGTGGATGGAGTGACGGCAAGCACGTTAATGTATCGATTGCTTGTGGCTTTTGGGATCAAGAATGTGCAGTGATGCTGCCGGATCGTTTTATTGATGGATATGGAATGGGAGAGAGAGTAGGGCGGGCGGAGGAACTGGGCGCTACGCTGATTATTACAGTGGATCTGCGGTAGCAATAACGCAGAAGTGATTGATAAATTAGAGGTGCGTGGGGTGGATGTGATTGTGACGGATCATCATGAAATCATGAAAGAAATACCAAAGGGGGCGATCGCGGTAGTGAATCCGAAGCGGGACGAACAGTCGGAAATAAGGGAGCTTTGTGGATGCGGGGTGGCGTTTTTGGTTATGCAGAAAATGGTGAACTTGGGTTATATTCCAGAGGGCGGGAGAAGTGGTATTTGGATCTAGTCTTGATCGGAACTCTGTGTGACTTCGATGACGATAGATTCCGTGAACCGGATGCTGAGTTTTTATGGCATGAAAGTTCTGAAGAAAACTAGAAGGCCAGGTTTAATTGAGTTAATAAAAGCCTCAAAAAGCAAATAAAATTAATTCAGAAACAATTGATTTCAGCTGAGGGCCAAGATTAAACGCGGGTGGAAGAATGGAGTCTGCGGAGATTTCTTTTGAAGCTTTTGATGGCAGAAAATCATCAAGATGCGAATAAATTAGCTATGAAATTGAATGAGTTAAATTTGGCAAGGGAGAGCCAGAAGAAGGCGATTTCTGAAATTGCAGTGACAGAGGATGATGTGATTGTGGTGGCTGGAGAGTGGCATGAGGGGGTGCTTGGGATTATCGCGGGTAGATTGGTAGAAAAACATCATAAGCCAGCATTTGTTTTGTCGGAGGTGGGAAGGGATACTGAAGGGGTCAGGGAGGTCGTCGGTGAGTTTAACTTATGGAAGCTTTGAAAGCTTGCGAAAATGTGATTATTGGCGGAGGCGGTCATGCGGCAGCGTGTGGGTAAAAGTGGAAACACAGAGATTGGATGACTTTTCGGAAGAAGGTGAATGAATATTATGCAAGTCTGGGGTTTATTGAACAAGAAAAATATTTAGAGCCACAAGTGGATATTAAATTAGAAGATTTTTCAGAGCTGAATTTAGTCTTTGATGGATGAAATTAAAAGTCTGGAGCCTTTTTGAAATGGGAATTTAGAACCAATTTTTCAACTAGTAGATGTAAAAAAATAGTACGAGTTAATAAAATGGGGCAGAGGGCAGCATTTGCGACTTGATGTGGCAGATGCGTCTGAGAAACAGATAAAACTGGTAGCTTTTTAATGCGCCGGAAGAGTGGCTAAATTTGCAGTGGGTGAGAGAGGTGATATTTGGACTAACTTAGTGGAGAATGAGTGGCAGGAAATCGAAGCGTGGAAGGGCGAATTTTAAGAATTAAAAAGTCCTCTGTTGAAAAATGTAGCGTATCTGGTATAATCTCGGCATATGGCAATCAAAGTAACTAGAAAAGACCAGGGAGAGGCAAACGAAAATATTATTCGTCGCTTTAATCGTAAGGTTTTACAGAGTGGAATTATGCCACTAGCAAAATCACAACTTCGTTTTTCAAAGCCAATCTCAAAGCGTGAACGTCGTCGTAAAGCAATTTTACGCGAAATCCGCAAGGCAGAAAAAACTGAGCGAATCAAACTTGGTTTAGTAATGAGAAGACCCCACTAGAGGGGTCTTTTTATGGTATACTATTTCCGTATGAAACTATTATTTTTAGGGGTCCCGGAACTGGCAAGAGTACAGTTGGGAATAGACTAGCGAATGATTTAAACTGGCCATGGATTTCATCAGGGCAATCCTTTCGGAGAGCAAGGAACAGTGGGGTGATCGAGCGATTAAAAACTGCACAATTATTTGATGACGAAATGGTCTCTGAACTGGTTTTTCAAGACTTTCAGGTATAGAAAATGCGATTATTGACGGATATCCTCGTACTTTAAGGCAGGCGGAGATTATTGTTGACCGAGGACTCAAGATTGACTATATTGTTGAGCTAGTAGTGCCATTTGAAGAGATCATGCGACGATTGTCGCTCGTGGCCGCAGCCAGGATGTGCCGGAAATTATTGAGGAAACGTCAGGCAGATTATGAACGTAGTCGTAATGAGATTGTGGCGTACTTGTGGGGAACGGTGTAAAACTTTTGACGGTAGATGGAGTGAGAGGTTGATGAAGTTTATAAGCTGAACGGTTTCAATAATCCGTAATGAAATTAATAATATTTAAAATAAAAACGCCCTATGGGGGCGTTTTTATGAAAAGGAGAGAAAATGATTCTAATTTACGGTCCAGCAGGTTCAGGGAAGTCAACTCAAGGTCGTCTACTTGCAGGGAAAAATTGGGAGGACTTAGCTTTCAGCGGGTCAATTAATCCGTGATTCTCATCGTTTTGATGAATATACGAGTAAGGGTGCGATGATTCCGGAGAATATTTTAGTTGATCTGCTTTTGGGAAAAATATGAAGGCAGTGTTTGATCGTGGTGGCGAGGTGGTAGTTTGATGGGCAAACCTGGGTCAGTAGAACAGGTTGGAATGTTGGAAAAATGTGGAGTTTTTAAATATACGGAGTTCGTAGTTCTATTAAAAGTACCAGAAGAGGAACTTTTGAAGAGACTGGCAAACTAGGGGAGAGAAGATGATAATATTGAAGTCTGGAAACAAAAAAATTACTTACTTTGAACAAAAAGTTATTCATTTTTAACAGAGATGAAGACTAAAAATGTGAAGATTTTTGAGGTTGATGGTGGGGGACTATTGAAGAAGTGAACGAGCGTATAATGAACTTATTCAAGGAAAATAAATAAGAGTTCTAGAAGGCAAAAATAAGGCGCTAGGCCTTATTTTTTATGTAGATTATTTTCTATTCTTCTGGACAGTTTGGCAGGGTAAGAACTTCATAGCCATCTTCGGTGACGAGAATAGTATGCTCGCAGTGACAGCCGATAGACCCATCAGACAAGACGACGTCCCAGCCATTTTCCTTATTAACATGATTATACGGTTTACCTAGGGAAGACATCGGTTCAATACAGAGAGTATCACCTGGCTTTTAAGACGTAACCGTGACCACGCCTGCCATAGTTTGGGACCTCTGGTTCCATGTGCATGGATTTGCCAATGAAGTGTCCAACATAGTTTTCAATTACTCCAAGATGACCACGGCGAAGGACAGTTTCGACGGCATAGCCTATGTCACCAAGATGGACACCCGGGGCAATAGTGTGAATACCAGCCCAAAGACTTTTTTCAGTGGTTTTAATCATTTGCTTGACAGCTGGATTAGCTTTTCCGACAGTGGTAGTGAAGGCGGCATCGGTGTGATAACCTTTGTATCCAATAACGAGGTCGAAGGAAACCCTGTCGCCATCTTGAGGGCGTAATCCGAATTTAGCCCCGTGAACTAGCTCGTCATTAACTGGAGATACAGATAGCGCCAGGAAATTTTTCTGGCAAGTCATCATAGGAGACGTGGGCGCCAGCGTCGGTGATTTTTTGACGAACCCAGGCATCAAGTTGGCGTTTTGTCATACCAACGTCAACATAATCCCCTAAGTTCGGCGAGGAGGGTACCCTAAGATTTTTGCCACCTCGCGCATGGCATTAATTTTTGCATATCCATGGAAGAATTATAACACCGATATAAAATTTAAAATGTTTATGTTATAATACGAAATATGAAATGACCAGTCGCCTCATTTTATGTTAGGAATCGATGTCGGCACGCAATACATTCGTGCGGTGGCACTTTCTGAGTACTTAGGTGAAATCTCAGTAATTGCAAATGCTGAGGTGAGAAATAATGGTGGTATGAGTAAGGGGTTATCACAATTTGAGGACCGGTGCCGGCTTTTACAGAGAGCGATGCTTGAGATAGACAAAATTAGTGGTAAGTCTCTTGATAATGTTTATACTCGATAAATGGTTCGCATGTTGGTGCGGTAAAAACTCAAGGGATGATTTCGATTATGGGGGAGAAGCGATTTCGAATAATGATTTAGGCAGGATTCGTGAAATTTCACTTGCTGGTGTGATTCCAAATAACAGGGAAGCGTTGGCGATTATTCCACTGAATTATACTGTTGATGGTCAATCTGGGATTCGCGATCCGCTTGGAAATGAATGGCATGAAGTTTGAGATGCAGTGCGTGGTTTCTGCCTGACGCCTCTTTGTGAATTTAAGAAAACCAACAGGTGAAGCGGGGATTGAAACTGACAGGATTGTACCAACCGCAATGGCAGCAGCACGACTCAGTGCTGACCGAACAGCAGAAGGAGAATGGCGTGGCACTAGTTGATTTTGGGGCCTCGACGACCAGTGTTGCGGTATTTATGGACGGATTTTTACAGCATTATGAAGTACTAAATGCGGGCGCAAATAATATCACAAATGATTTAGCTATTGGTTTAGCGGTGAATCCTTCTGATTGCGGAGGAGATAAAATTACGCTACGTATCGGCGGATTTTTCCAGAGAGTGATCGTCAAATTACGACTAAGATTGCTGACGAAACGGTAAGTTTCACAAAAGGATGAAGTGAATCAGATTGTAAGAGAGCGTTTAATTGATATTTTTTTGAGCGAGTTGAAAAGATTTTTGAAAACGGCTGGTATGCGCAAAAATTGCCTGAGGGATTAGTAGTCGTTGGCGGTGGTGCAATGATGCGAAATTTGGATAAATTTGTAAAAGATTTACCGAACGGCTGTAAGGATTGGAAACTTGAGGTGAAGTTGAGTGGAGTCTATGATCTAGTGGATAATCCAAAGCATGCAACGGCAGTAGGTTTAGCACTGATGATGATGGATGACGGAATGATGCTCGGGGAAACTGGTCATGAGTCTGAGGGTGGTGGATTCTTTCAATCTTCAATATTTTTTAGAAAAATAAATCTTTTTCTCAACAAATACTTAACTAGATCTAAAAAATAGCTAAACTAGAATTAGTTATTTGTTAGATAGTGAGGAAAAAGATGCCTGAAATAAAAACCGACAGAGGTGGAGACAAAAGCAAGCTAAAGTTGTAGGGGTGATGGTGCCGGTGATCCGCAGTGAACCGTATGAGAGAGGTTGGTCTTTTCTGGTGTGAATTTATTGCAATCAATACCGATGCACAAGCATTACACCACCAAAATGCTGATACAAAAGTACATATTGGTAAGGGGTTGGTGCTGGTGGTGATCCTGAGAAGGGCCAATCTGCTGCTGAAGAAAGCCGCGAGAATATCAAGGAGTCGCTCATGGTGCTGACATGGTCTTTATTACTCTTGGTGCTGGTGGTGGAACTGGTTCAGGCGCTGGTCCAATCGTAGCTAAGGAAGCAAAAGACCAGGGTATTTTAACCGTTGGTGTAGTAACTCGCCCATTTACTTTTGAGGGCGCACAAAGGAAACGTAACGCCGATAAGGCTATCGATGAGATGACTGGGGCGGTAGATGCTCTAATCACACCCTAACGACCGTTTGCTCCAGACGATCGATCCAAGAACTCCACTTCTTGAGACTTTCAAGATTGCTGATGATGTCCTTCGTCAGGGTGTTCAGGGTATCTCTGAATTAATTACTGAACATGCATTAATTAACCTTGACTTTGCTGACGTGAAGGCAATTATGAAAGATGCTGGCTCTGCTCTTATGGGTATTGGTCGTGCTTCTGGTGAAAACCGTGCAAAATTAGCTGCACAACAGGCTATTGAGTCTCCACTTATTGAAGTTAAGATTGATGGTGCTCGTGGTGTACTCTTCTCAGTGGCTGGTGGATACGATATGTCTATGTCTGAAATTCAGGAAGCTGCCGAAGAGATTACTGGTGCAGTTTCTCCAGATGCTAACATTATCTTTGGTGCATCAATCCGCCCAGAACTTCAGGATGAGATTGTAATCACCGTGGTTGCAACTGGATTTGATTCTGATGTTTACCGCAAGAAACGTGCAGAAGAGGAAGAACAGAAACGAACCGATGAGGCCTTGTCTCGTGTTGAAAGCTTAAGAAACCAACAAGCCGTTGAGAATGTACCAAGCTTACACAGAGTGTAAGTGAACAGACAACGGCAGAGGAACTTGCAGCTGCGCCAAAGGAAAACATTTGGGATAGGGATTGGCGCAAGACGATGAAGAGGATCTTGAAGTTCCGCCTTCATTAAGAGCTAAACCACGCGGAAGAAATAAGAAATATGGTCGAGTAATCTGACCATATCTATTTAAGACTGACGGTGATATAAAACTGGTGGAGGTAAAAATGCAAGTTGGTGTAAAAATTGGAGATAGTAAAGTACTTGAAAGTCGCGAGACTCCAGATGGTCTGATGATACGACGTCGTCGAGTCACGGCAGACGGCCGTCGTTTTTACTACCCTACGAGCGTATTGAAATGCCACCACTTTCCGTAATGAAACGAAGTGGGAATCGAGAGTCATTTGACCGAGATAAGCTACATACGGCGGTAAATCGTAGTGTGGGAAAATTTTTCCAATCAGAGCTTGAGATTGAAGATGTAGTGAATAAGGTAGTTGAAAAAGTCTATTCTTTGGGGCGAGATGTGGTTTATTCAAAAGAAATTGGGCAGGCAATTCTCGATGTTCTAGCAAAAACAAATGAAGTGGCCTATGTACGTTTTTGCAAGTGTGTTTTTGCAGTTTAAGACCCTAGATGAATTTGAGCGAATCATTAGACAACAAAGAGAAAAACGGGAGGATTAATGAGAATTAGTAGTTGTAGTTAGAGACAATCAGAGTATTTTCGAGAGGCAGATGAATGGCGGGTGGAGTTCAGCTGAGAGACTGGTCAGATGGTGAGATAGAGATCCAGAGACAATTGAAGGGGAGATCTTGTCATCAGCAAGAGATATTATGCAATATCCGTGTGTTGTAGTGTTAGGCCGGGGTGAAGTGGTCAAAAATGGAGCGGTTCGCCTTTGCTGCAATTTGATCAAGTGAGCTACGTGTTACGCAGTGCAAAAGCATTGTATATAGAGGGATGGAAACCAGGGAGAAAGCTCTAATGATGGAGGCGAGAAATTGCCTGGTTTTTTTCTGTGTCTTGGGAAAACATTCATAGGAATGTGGCGAAGATCGCGGAGGCGGTGGCCATGGCGGTAAATAAACTATCAGGGAAGAATATCTGAAATTACCTAGTGAAATTAACGTGGATGAGGTTTATGCGCAGGACTCTTTGCATGATATTGGCTGAACTTTGAAGAAAAATCCAGGACTTAGGCAACCCAATTATCGGATATGAATTTTTAAAGAGTGTGGGGCTGAGATTCCAGCACAGATTTCGATGACTCATACTTATTATGATTATCATAAAATTGATCGAACAGAGTTCTGGGAAGAGATAGATGAGGTGAGTACAAATTTACTCAGGATTACATGCAAACCGTTGAACTCTCCGATATCGATCTGTTAATCACAGCTTGCGGATAATATGGGGCATAATCTGGGAATTATGACAGTGTCAGATCGTTTTTGTGAGATTTTGAGTCGACACAGGATTCGTAGCGCAACAGATCATGTACGGGCGTTATATAACCTCAAGCAGTACTTTTGATAAAAAGCCGGAATAAATATATGAATTATTCAGGATGAGATTATACGAACAACAATGAGTAGAACCTAATGGAATCATGCGAGAGAAAGGCAACAAATTACCGACGAAACGGAGGAAAAATTATGAAATATCAGCAAATACAAGGCGAAGAGCGAGCGAATACGAGAAAGCAATCGTAGAATTCTGGAAGAAGAATCGAGTTTTTAAGAAGTCGATTGAGCAACGTGATATAAATAACTCGTATGTTTTTTTATGATGGACCTCCATTTACTACGGGCTTTGCTACATCACGGTACTTTACTTTCTTCAATTGTGAAGGATGCGGTGCCTCGCTTTTGGACGATGCGCGGGAAGAGAATTGAGCGTCGCTGGGGGTGGGATTGTCATGGTTTGCCAGCAGAAAACTTTGTTGAAAAACAGTTGGGGATTCAGGACCGCCGTAGATTGGTACAAAACTGGCCATTAGCGACCTATATCACTAAGGCGCGTGAATCGATGGTTTCAAATTTGAGGCTTGGGAGGGGTGATTGATGCGTAGGTCGTTGGGCAGATTTTCGGGTTTATCGTACGATGGATAAAAACTTCATGGAATCGGTTTGGTGGGCTTTTAAAACGCTTTATGATCGAGGGAGATTTATGAAGGTCGTAAGGTTTTTGATGTATGATACTAAGTTTTCAACTCCTGTCTCAAAGATGGAAGTTAATATGGATAACGATGCCTATCAGACCGTGACTGATCCTTCAGCATATGTAAAGTTTGAAATTGTAAGTGAAGGGAAGCTCAAGGGAGCTAAGTTACTCGCCTGGACTACTACACCTTGGACTTTGCCAGCAAATTTATGTCTAGCAATCAATGAAGAGCTTGAGTACAAAATGTACCCTAGTAGGGGATGAAAACTAATTTTAGCTTCCAGTTTGGCTGCAAAAAGTATTAGGTGAGGCTCAAGAATTGATGACGCTCAGGTAAAGATCTAGTTGGTTTAGAATATGAGCCTCTGATGCGCAACTTTGAGAAGTCTGAGTGTAAGAAAAATACATATAAGGTCGTGGCGGCAGATTTTGTTTCCAGTACGGAGGGTACGGGAATCGTGCACATTGCTCCGGCTTATGGTGAAAATGGATTATCAGTTGAGTCTGGACCAGGATATTGATTTTTATTGATTTGCTAGACGAAAGCGGTATACTTTAGAAAAATGCCAAGAAGTGGTTGAATAACCTTAAAAAGTGACATTGATGAATCTGGAATTGAGATTTGGTCGGCTAATAAGTTTATTGCTAAGATTCTAGAGGAGAAGGGCATTGTGTTTAAGATCGAGCATATTAAACACGAATATCCATTTAACCCTCGTTCAAAAACAGAGGATCATATATCGAGCTTTTTCCCAGCTGGTTTTTGCCGTCAAGGATATGAAGCCAAAGCTGATTGAGGAAAATGAGAATATTAACTGGTTCCCAGAATACCCTAAAAGCATGGTCGATTCGAGAAAAATATAGAAGCAGCACCAGATTGGAATTTATCGCGTGATCGTTTTTGAGCGACTGCGATGCTGGATCTGGAAGGTGACAAAGGTATAGTGAAGGTGGTTGGTTCCTACGATGAGTTATATGAACTTTCGGGGGTGAGACTTGAGGATTACCATCGCCCTTGGGTGGATGAGATTGAGTTTGATATTGATGGTGAGTATTTTCAGCGAATTGATAAGGTGCTTGATTGTTGGTTTGAACTCGGGCTCGATGCCATTTGCGCAATTGCATTACCCATTTGAAAAATAAAGAGAAATTTGAGAAAAACTACCCAGCGGATTTTATTGTGGAACATGTGGGCAGGTGCGTGCTTGGTCTCTACTATGTTCATGTAATTAATACCGCCTTGTTCGGTCATAATGCTTTTTAAGAATGTAATTACGACGGGAACAGTGGCTGGAAATGATGGTCGCAAGATGTCGAAATCACTGGGGAATTATACTGATCCGAACGAATTGATGGACAAATACTGGCAGACGCTTTGAGATTTTGATGCTTTTAATCGCCAGTACTTGCAGGTGAGGATTTCGCCCTGATCGATAAGGACGTATCTGATGTAGCACGAAACTGTCGATGATTTGGAATGTATATGATTTTTACAATGTACGCTTTCGGTTGATGGTTTTGATTCAAATCAGGCAATTAGCGTATCGGAAATTAGAGAATCCACTAGATATTTGGCTGGTTTCGAAGGTCTATGTGTTGCGGAACCAGATTACGGCTGGAATGGAAGAATATAATATCCGGGGGCCTTATCTGAGGTATTGGCCTTTATTGATGATCTTTCAAACTGGTTCGTTAGGGAGATCAAGGAGGCGTTTCTGGAAGTCGAAGATGATAATGACAAGAATGCGGTTTATTCGACCTTGTATTATGTCTTAGTGTATTTGGCAAAAATCTTGGCACCATTTACTCATTTCTTGCAGTGAAGAGTTATATCAGAAGATGACTGGAGCTGGAGTTGATTCTACGATGGTTGAATCTGTGCATCTACTTGATTGGCCAGAAGCGGGCGAAATTAATCTGGAAGTACTTGATAAGATGGCTGTACTGCGAGATAATTACAGAAGGTTTGGCGCTGAGAATGCAGCGAAGCGAATCTGAAGACCAGATTAGGTCAAAGCAGCCACCAGCTGTTTTGTCTACAAGGGCGAAAGTCTTGGTGAATTTTTATGAGAAGATTATCGCCGAGGAGGTGAACGTAAAGGCGGTCGAAAACGGTGATGAGACGTGGCTTGATAAGACTTTGACGCCAGAGCTTCAGGCAGAAGGATTTGTGCGTGAATTAATTCGTTTTGTACAGGCTGCGAGGAAGAAGGCTGGACTTGAGGTTGACGATAGAATTAAGTTATCACTGAATATTGAGGTCGAGCCTGAGTGGCAAGAGACTCTGAAAAATGAAGTTCTAGCAGTTGAACTTGTTGAAGATGGGAACTTTGCCTATGACGAGATCGTAAAAGTGAATGGAGAAAATGACGATCTCATTAGAGAAGGCTGCGTAGAAAACTTAAAATGTTGCGCATGATAGGGTAAGAATTAAGCCTAAGAGAATAAAAAGAAGCCGAGTCCAGGCTTCTTTTTATATATGTTGACGTAAATGGCAAGTATGTTGATGTATAGGGTAAGTATATTTGACAACAGCAAAAATATGTAGGTTTTTAGTGTTGACAAATTAGCATAAACATGATAGTATTTTAACTAGTTAGATAATAAACAAAAACAAAAAGCAAAAATAAACAAATCTAACAGATAGGAGCGATGGGAAGACAAAGAAGGATGAATGGGGGTAAACTAGATTTGAATTTTAATAACGGAGGGATAGAACCAATGTAGTGAGTTAAGAAAGTTTATTATATTGAATAAACGGAGAAGATATATATAAGATAAAAAGAAAATAAAATTATAGCGAAAGGAGTGTGTCTAAAGAATAAGAAAAATAGATTAAGTAGTGAAAGGAGATAAAAATAGAAGAAGCTGATTCTAGTCAACCATTAATAAAACAAGAACTGGAAACGGCAAGCACTGAATTAAATTAGAAAAATTAAAATAAATTATTCACTAGTATTTTTAAAAATATGCTACAATGAATAAAAGCCAATAAAAATAAACATAATATAAAAAGGGGAAAATATGACGTTTGAATTTTTCAACGACGAATCTGGATATACTTTTAAAGAAAAACTGTTAGTGCTGAGGCACAGGCAAAAATAGTCGCAAGACTTGGACGTGCAACTTTAAAGCTTGTATAACTAAAATAATTAATTAAATAGCATCTCAACAGAGGTGCTATGTGTATAAAATTAATTATTCATGGTAATTGTAGAATGACTGTGTTGGTTTTGTGATTTGTAAAAATGTATTCAGATTTTTATATTTTTGGTGTACAAATGTTGCCTGAACTGAGAGGAAATTACTGTATAAAAAAATTTAAAATAAAATGATTGACTATTTTAAGCTCTAGCGATATTATGGGGCATAAAAGTCATATTTTTAACACAAACATTAACGGAAGGATCTTGTCATTATGATGGAAGATAAAACACAGAATTTTAGTCAGGCTCAGTTAGAGAAGATTATCGATCTTCCGGATGAGTCTGATCTGGCTGGACTCACACAGGACCAACTCATTAGTCTATTCATTGAGCGTTTAATAAAGGAAAAGGAGGCCCTTCTTCTGAACTTGAAAGGAATCGAATAGCTGACAATCTGAAGGACTTTGTGATGACTGAAATTTTAATGAATTTACCAGATTATTTAGTGAATAAGATTAATGATAGTTTGGATTCTGGTGAGGCATCTGATGAGTTGATTTGATAGTGTAATTGAAGAATCTGGAATTGACGTCACAAGATTGGTGGAGCAGGCGATGCTTTAAATTTAGAGAGAATTACTTGAATAATAGTGAGGAGGAAGCACAAAATGGCGAACGGCGAAAAGGTAGGTGTGCAGTACCCTCAAATCAGTGGCAGGCTGGTTCAGTGAAACATGCAACAATCTACAGTGGAGGGGCTGGGATTCATAAAGATATAGCTGCTGCAGTTGATCCCAACAAGACTGAGACTTCTGGTGAGATAAGAGTGAGATGAGTCAGCTGAATATGGCAAACTCTATAAAGGGCTATAGTATTGAGGAATTAAAGAATCTTAAACATGACAAGTTGGCTGAGTTAGCTTTTTCAAGCTATGTCCCCTGCGCAAAGGGCTGAGTATGCAGCAAAAGTTGGCTGAGGATATGAGATAAGCATGGAGGTAGTTAGCGTTTCTGGTGATGATGTTGCGGAAACAAAAACAATATATCTCCGGAGGGGTTTTCTGATTGGAAAAAGTCTTCTAATTATGAAGATGATTTTTGATAAGACTGTAGCTAAAAGGCTGAATTAGAGCAAAAACGTGTGACAATCGGAAACTATTGCAACAGAAAAGTTAGGCGTTTTGGATCCAAGGGCTTTTGGTGATGGGTATGGCAGTCGGTCTCTTATGTCGATAGCGAATCCAAAAAGTAACTTCTGGGGCTGAAGTAAAGCCAATGAGCAGAGAGCAAGTTAGTGATGTTTTTAGTGAAGCGATAAATGATGAATCTGAGGTAAAGGATGTAAATAACTAGCGGCAATGAAGGCTTTTAATCTCTCAGATAGTCCTACTATTCAGAATCTGGGTAACGTATTTGGTCAAACAGCTGAGCGGATAAAAATACTAGAAATGTGCTAATCAA